>Ga0247758_1000613_pt1 | contig 31160 bp, 39 predicted proteins | sample UWRJL156409C4_FD_180950 | JGI IMG/M metagenome (GOLD analysis project Ga0247758, IMG submission 180950) | Plant litter microbial communities from Arlington Agricultural Research Station in Wisconsin, United States - UWRJ-L156-409C-4 | ecosystem: Environmental > Terrestrial > Plant litter >... | reverse complement strand
TCCCCCAGTAGCCCCCCCCCCCGTTAATCCTGCTCCTCAGCCTCCACGTAAGCCACTCGCCGAGATTCCAGTTAACACCTTCTACAACCTCCATGACGGTAAATAACGTAAAGCAGGGAAGGAGCGGAAGAACTTGGAATAATGTTCTCTTTTCGGGTCCTTGAACTCGAACACAGAAGTTGGAAGCCGGAACCCACTAACCCTGATACCAACAACGCCATGGACTCCCCAAACACCCCGTTCCTCTCCATCACAGACGATGATGATGTAAACTTGGAAACCAATGACAAGATCTACGAGGACTCCCCTCTCAACTGCCCCAACCCAAAACACCGCCGACATGTGCTCGTCACCATCTTTCACTTAACAACCTACCTGCTCGCCCTCTGGGGTCTCATCGCCATCCCACTTCTCACTCATTCCTCCATCCTCTCCCCCCTTCATCATCCACCACCACCTCATCCTCCTCTCAAAAACACCCCAACCCTCTCCAATTTTCCGACCCAATCCATCACCACCCAAACAACGGCAATAACAATAATAACAACCTCGGGTCTGAAGTAATAGCAGACGTCTACCGCCCCTCAACCCTCCCCCCAGGCCTCAACCTCTGCTTGTGCGGCACCTCCATCCCGGACGCGCTCGCGCTCGGCTGCGTCTACGACACGCTCGCGGCCGCGTGGATGCCGCCGCACTGTCGCGACGACACGCTGACGGCCGAGTTCGACCGGGCCGGGCCGGGGAAGGGAGGGGAGTGGGCATATTATGGGGATTCCAAGGGGGAGAGGGAGATTAGGAAGAGCGGGCTGGCGGGGCTGGATGTTGGGGGAAGGTTTTGGTATATCTTTCTCTCATTCTTTCTCTTTTGTTTTTCATTTTCATTTTCATGTTCTTTTCCATGGTTTTGAATTTTCTCTCCGGTATATATGGCATATCCAACTAACGACATAACCATGAGGGCCGAGAGAAGATGGCATATCGCGCATTGCATGTTTTACTGGCAAAAGTACCTTCGCATGAGGACCACGGGGGCTGCCATGGAGGAGCGCTTTGACAACGTGGCGCACATTAAGCACTGCACGAAGCTTGTACTAAACCCGGTGCCGGACCACAGGGTCTTCATCGAGGTACCGATTGTCATGAATGGGAGCATTGAGTCGGAGAGGGGGAAGGGGGGTCATAAGCATCCTGGACGTCAGGGGTAGAGGGTGGTAATTGGGGTCAGTGTCATGACCCAGGTCACGACATTGGGCCGCCGGTGCCTGGGGCATCCGCTGGTAGAGCCTCTTCTATAGCAGCCTGGGCAGTAGCAGTTTTGGTGTTAGTGTTGGTGTAGGAGATGACGCAGGTTCTATCCCGCGCTGGACTTAGCCGGGACTGGCTGATGTACCTTCCACTTACACAAATAACATAAAGAATTCCATAAAACTTGACACAGCTACTCAGCCAGTCTGGATCACCGGTGGCATTCTCATACAGGAAATGACCCGACTGCATCAGTGAGCAGGTCGCCGCCTTCTGGTACTCTACTGTGTCTTGGGGTGTGGCGTTCACTCCAAGGTGGGTGTTGGAGCTGATGTGTCCAGAGTCCATTTGGACAGGGACCGAGTTCGTGGTGATGCAGAGGCCCGGGTCGGAAAACGCACCCGAGGCGTCCACTAACTCGCTTCCGGGTGCTGCTTTTGCTTGTCAGATTTATTATTGCGCGATCAATAAATCTGACAGGTGCTCTCGTCAGGTCCGAGGGCTCGACCGCGGGTTGCCCCAGGCACCCCTCAGTTGTCACAATTGTGCGCGGGCGCTTCCCCTCCCCTCCCCCTCCTGACTGAAATGAAAATACCTAATCAGGTGTTCACACACAATCACTCCGCATGTGATGTTTGTAGCAGGCGCGCGTATTTTTATGGAGGTTGCAAGGCCCCCTCTTTAGGGAAATTGCGAATTGCGCATGAACTTGGGCCTCCTGCAGCCTCAATTGAATGGAGCCAGTGACTGCTGCAGGGTGATCCAGGCCCGGAATAGCCGTGGCCCCTACCTACGCAGCTAGCCCTACCATTCATTTTAGCTCTGACAAATCGATCTGCCTTGCGTCCATATAATTCCACCTGACCTTGTACCACCATCCGCTGTCGGGATACGCAACCGGCAGGGCTCGGACCATGCCATGCAGTAATACGGAGAAAGGCATCAACTATCGAATTGCCAACGCCACGGCGGCATTTGTGCATTCATGTGCGCAGGGCACAGATGAGACTCTGGAGATTAATATAAGGTTCACACAGTGTCCCTTTCATCACCATCTCTTTCCATCGCTCTACTCTACCCAAATCATATTTTTTCTTTCAGTTCAACATCTCACCACAACAACAACCATGACGTCTCTCATGAACGGGTGGTCATTCCACCCCTACCCCGCCTTTGCCCCCACCCTCTACCCCAACACCGCCTTCTGGAACGCCACCAACCCATCCAAAAACGTCACCTATCAAATCCAACTCTCCTGGCCCTTCTCGTGGGGTTCCTCCCCCTCCCCGTCCAACTTCACGACCCCTGGAAACAAAACCGCCCTCACCATGTACGTCCTCGACGGCAACGCCTACGGCACCACCGCCGCCGAAGCCTGGCATCGCCGCCCTCCCCCTGCAGCCACCAATCCGGACGGCCTCGTCGTCAGCATCGGGTACCCCCTCACCGACTCCGTATACGCCCTCACCCAACGTTCCATCGATTTCAGTCCCCCGCTGCCGCCGTCGTTCCCGCAGCCGCAAACCCCACCCTCGGGCGCTGATGATTTTCTCGCCTTCATCAGCGGGACGGTACGCCCTTGGGTCCGCAAGCGGGTGTTTCCCTCTGTAACCTTCAAGCGGGATGCGCTGTACGGTCATTCGTTTGGCGGGTTATTCGTCGTCTACGCGTTGATCTCGAAGCCCGAGGCGTTTGATACGTTTTTGGTGGCGAGTCCGTCGCTGTATTGGAACCGCGGGTATATCCTGGATGAGGTGTCCAACAGGGTAGAAAGTCTTCATTCGAATCCCGCGGTGGTGATTAGCTATGGGGATTTGGAGCAGTTTCCGGTGCGGAGGAGGAAGGAGACGGAAGCGGAGTTTCAAGCGAGGAAGAGCAGAATCTCGACGAGGTTTAATTCGAGCATGACTGTGCAATGCCATGACTTGTATGATAGGATCAAGGGGAGCCCGAAATTGAGGGACGTGGTGTTGAAGGAGTATGCTGGACAAGAGCATACCAGCGTGGCGGCGAGTGCGATTACTGATGGGGTGGAGTACTTTGTCGATTGGTAATAACTAGGTAGTTGTGCTGTCAAAATTCGCGGGGTCCCTATGTGAAACTATCGCCAATCTAATATTAATACTTGTTAAGTGCATCGCTGTTTGGTGCCTTCTGCTTGAGCTATTTTCCTTCCATGTCTCGGTATCGAGAATCTGAATCCTTTCGCAAATCCTCCGGATTATACTCAAACCACCCACCCCGGCGCCTCCGTCGACTCCGGCTCCGCCTCCACGGCCGGCCTCAGCCCACTACAATCGATAATCTTTTCCATCTAGCCCGACCCTGGCCCGTTGGTTCCTAACGTCCACGCGCCTGGGAAATGCCCAGGCCTGGATCTTGGAAAAGTTCCGACACACGTGGAACGAGCCGAGTTCCGGTTCAATAATTTGATGGTGTTCGAGGAAGCGGAAAGTGTAGGGGCTGATGTCGGCGTGTCAGGTTACAGAGAGTCGGAGGGACTCGATGCAGTGGTCTGGGGGTTGAGACGGGTTAGTTGTAAGGAGAGACATAGAGGCAGCTTAGACAGACTGAGGGTATTGTACATACCAACGTGCACCCATTTGCGAAAGTCAAACGTGTTGTTTGGTCCTTTGAACCCCATTTCGTACCATCCTGGGTAGAAGGCCTTGCGGATCATGTTTAGACAGTGTAGTTGGTGGATAACGTCGAGGCCTACCCAGTAGTCGTTCTCGTAGCCGGGAACGGGGACCCTTTCGGTCTTGTTCTTCATATACTTATAAGCACCTTCATTAATGTGCATGCTAATACCTTCTGCGTGTCAGTCTAAGCGTCAGTCGCTGACCTAGCAAGGTATGTGGGATCGGTTCAACAATCTGCATGAGTATCACACCTTCGTACATATCCTCCCAGAGCTTATCCTTTTCCTCGTTTGGCCATCCTTGGTACGGAGAGACATGTTCCTTCCCCATGCCAAATGCCCGCACAAAGCTGACGGGGATGTAATCGACAGCTCTTTCTGCCGGGGAATATGCCTCTTTGATGTCGGGCGGTTTGTACCACTGGCTTGGTCCCGCTTCGCCTTGACACTGGGCACCGAGTCTCCTCTCTTTGGAGGAGAGCCTATCAGGCGTTTTGCACCATTGGCTTGGCTCCATCTCGTCATGACACCTGGGCACCGCAGAAACTCCCCCCTTTTTAGGGGAGAACATGCAGTGCGGGCCATTGGCTGGGTTTCCGCACTTCACCATGGCGTCTGGGCATAAAGACCAGGCTTCAGGTGCTTCTCTCTTCGGAGAAGTGTGCCGGAGGCTCACTGGGTTACTGTCATCATCCTGGTCCTCGCGCACACAGCCTGTCCGTAGCGTAGCGTTGGCCCAGATAGTAGTATGAGCACCAGTTGCCCTGGCGGCAGCGGGAGAGTCCGGGTCATTGAATCTGTTCTTTTCCCGAGGGGTTCCTTTAGAGTCACACATGACCCTTTGTCGGCCGTCCCCCTGGTTAACCGCGCTGCTGGCCGACTGCGAGCAACCCCGGTTTTGGGATTGCACATCTCTGTCGGATGCTTGCCTCGGATATTTGGAGTGGGAGTGGGCAGCAGCGCCGAGCCATGGCTTGGAGTCTCAGATATAGGCGGGTGGGTAGCGGCCCCTCGTTCGTATTTCATCCAGCAGACAAAGGAATATGCTGGAGGGGGTTGCGAGAAGGGCACCTTGGCTCCAAACCCTCGAAAATCAACAACTAGATGACAGCAGCATACGTGAAGTCTTGGACTTGGATGCCCAAGGGCAACGTTGTCGACCCGCCAGGGGCGCTCACCCAAGTGATCATCAAGCATAGGAGATGGTGTAGGACTGCATGTTCGACAGTCGTGTTAAACATTACTGTTCAGCCACAAACGCCCCTAAAGCCAAAGATTTCGCTTAGTTAAGACCTTATATTGTGAGCTAGGCAAGTGGCAATGTAGGTAGATTAACAAGGCCTTACGGAGGGCTTTGGATGTACGTCTGCACCTTTACCAACTAAGATAGTGATCTCTTTCACAGCTCCCTGAAAGCCTTTGTTAAGCGCTCTTAACGCCTGGATTCGCTTGGAACGGTAACAGAACTCGGGGCTTAATCCGCCATAATGCTCCTCGTTGGTAATTACACCGTTTACATAGTGATTTATCTAGACTTTAACCTTATTAAACGAGATACTATATGTGAATTATCAGCCTATGCTTATGATGCTTGTAGTTAATAATAATAAGCTATGTAAAACTGTAAGTATAGCTTTTAAGGTGGTGACGGATCGACGGCGCTCTGTATTAAGTTTGTTAAACCTAGCCTTAACTTTAGTTATCTACGCTTATTATTAAGTGTAGAACTTGGCTTTGTTAAACTGTGTAGGGAGATTAGAGAACTGTCGAGAAATGGTGTTAAGGGTTAGATAAGGTAGTAGTAGTACTTAAACCTTAGGGTAATGTAGCTTAAGCAGGCTACTTATTATTGTTAAACTTCAGGAACCCACAGGGCTGTAGTACAGCAGCTGTGGCTCAGAGGAAGAAGTGCAGTACTGGTCCAAGCTAGTGCCGCAGGCACTGTAGGAAGCAAACAAAGGCTTGTATTACAGGGCAGTGCTACTGTAAGAGAGGTTGCTACAGTGAATCTTAACACTGTAGAACAAGAGGATTCGGAAGGCATTGCCTTATACAATGACTAGAATAGAGTAGAGTTGCTTAACTAGAATTAGATACAGGATAGGAGAGGGCCTGTTATAGGCTGTGGGAGGCTCTGGAAGAATTCCAGAGCCTTCTACAAATGATGAAACTAACTAATACAATAATGGAATAGTATTGTTCTAAACCATTGGACTCGGAGCTTGAAAATATGCAGTGTTTACATGCCAGAACGCACCGTATGGGGCTCCAGTCCTCCACCGCTACATGATGTCCGAGGAATGCACGAACTATAAAGCAATCGTCGACGGGGCTCTACCACAAGACCAAGCTCGTTTCCAGATGTATCTTTCGTGGCAGAATTTCATCATGATTGGTATCATCACCACAGAAAGTTGCAACTTCCGCTCATCATCAGATTTACCTGCCGTTCGTCCAATGTTCTTTTCACAAAAACGGACACACAGGTAGGGAGCCAGCTGAAACCAATCAACCAGGCGGTTTATTACTACCTACAGATACTCATTACATAGGTCAGGTAGTATACTTCTTCTAGTAACTGCCCCGCGTATTCCACCGCTTTCCGGCTGCAAGATGAAGACCAACACTCGCGCTCTACCTACAGGAAAATCTTGAAAGTACGCTCAACATTGCGACCAAGAGCCCGCATGTCACGCTCGTACTCGGCAAAAGTGGCTGCGTACTGTTGTCGAAAGTTAGCCAAGAGTTTCTCAGCCTGCTGTCTCATGGCGGCTGGGAAGTTTGGCGTTGCTAGGACGGATTTCAAATGATCAGTCATGACTTTCAGCTCGGTCAATCTTATCATAAACATCATCCTCTGGACTTGCGGGGCAGCAATCCCGCGTCCGCGGAAGGGAAAGCAGTCAGCCAGGCACAATATTTTGTCGATCATGAAGCTAGGGAAAGTGCACACCTCTCTAGTCCCTCGACAGGAGTGTCGGCCGTGGCGTCTGAGCGAATCAGCAGGTCGTTGAGCACTGGGGCTGGCTTGTCGGCCCTGCGGCTCAGGTCTCCCGCACCGGGGGGAGGAGCAGCGACGAGAGCTACTACCGGCCCGATGGCTTCGGCAGAGACGAGCCAGAACAGGGCAAGCTTGGCGAGGGAAAGATTGTAACGCATGGTTGCAGATTGATGATGAGCGAAACAAAACAAGACTGGATGAGTATTAGGGACGTGGATGATGGGTCAACGGAAGAGACAGCGACTGGGACATGACTCGGAGGGCGAGAGGCGTCTTAAAGTAGTACCTTACCTTTGGCCAGGTACTTTAGCACTCGGCTGTCCCAAGGCGCTCCCCAGCAGGTCTCCTCCGACCAATAGACCCCCTCGATGTTCATGTGTACAACCGATGATATGGATTGGGTTAGGCGAGAGCGGTGGCGTAAATCCTGCCAAACGGAACACAACACAGCCGGCGAGTGTGACAAGACCAGCGCCTACTATTGATTGGATGGAGTCAAGCGGGGGCTTGGCACTGCCGCAAGTCGGGACCTAACTTGCAGTGAAGCATCTCGCCAACAAAATTATATAACCATTGTTGGTTGCATATGAACGAGTCTAGAACGTCGGGTTCGGTGGTATGGAGTTGAGGAAGCGCCGCCATTTCGTTACATTGAGAAAGAAAAATCGGTGGAAAAGTTGCGGGTTCCTTATTAGGCACTCCGGACTCTCGATAGTGGCGCCTTGTCTCTTTCGGGTCCCTAACAAGTTTCCTTCTGCCTCTTCAGATTTTTCGGTCACCGCGTTTCCCCATTCCGCTTCATCACGGCATCCTCCGTATTTCTCGTTCCTCAGGCTCCCGCCCCTTTTTGCTTTGCCTGTCCTCCATCTGCTTCCTCTTCTCCCTCTCCCTCTCCATTCCCCTTCCTCCAACACAACCTCCTACCTCCCCAGAAGGAGATCCAACCAACCATCCAGCCATGCATCCCCCGGACCCCCTCCTAGCCCAAATCCAGGTCCATAACGGACTGGCTCGACGGACTCCGCGGCCTGGCCTCACTCACCGTCTGCCTCCCCCACGTCCTCGGCGGCGCCTACCCCACCCTATACGTCGCCCGCGGCGACGGTCCAGAGCCCTACCGCTCCAGTTTCCTGAAACTTCCCATCATCCGCCTCCTCCACAGCGGGGACTTCGCTGTGGCCCTCTTCTTTCTTGTCTCTGGCTATGTCCTCTCCCTCTGGCCTCTCCAGCATACCTTATCACTAGCATCCTCCGTCCTCCGCCGAACAGGCCGGCTACTGCTTCCTGTGCTTGTGTCTTCTTTCGGTACTGCGGTTGCGGCGCAAGCTGGGTCTTCGACCATGACCGTTCAACTCGGATGTTCTTCTTCACTCAGCGCGGAAACAACGCTCCCTCCTACAGCAAATGAACATATGGCTACACGAAACACTATCACTCTTTATCTCTAAGAGTAACTTGCACCTCGAGGCCCCAGTTCTGCAGCATGGCACGCACCTATGGATAATCCCCGTAGAGCTCGGCGCGTCGTATGTAGTCTATCTCTACTTGCTAGCGCTCGCGCTGCTGCGGATGGCGCCACGCTTGGTCATCATAGGGATATCTGCTTGGTTCTTTCTGGTGGTGAGCGCCCGGTGGGATTTGTTTCTCTGTTTAAGTGGGATGGTGCTAGCTAAGATGGCTATCGGGACGAGTGAGGGTGCTGTCCTTCCAGTAACTTCTGTCTCGAGTGGGAGAGTAGCAGAGGGGAAACGAAGATTCGGGGGAAACGGAGGGTGGTGGTGGAAATTGTTGCTCCTCCTCCTCGGCCTGGTTCTTGCCAGCGAGCCTATTATCAACGCGGCTGCCGCGCCCGGGGGGTGGACGACGCTCAACGGCTTCGCGTCATCTGTTGTGTCTAGTGCGTATCGCGAGGAAGCCATCGATCGCTTCTGGGTTGCCATTGGTGCCGTGTGTGTCTTTCTTTCTCTCTGTTGAACGGTGGCGGCTTGTCAGTGGGTTGCTGGAGATGTCGTTGCCGCGGTGGTTGGGAAGGGTCTCGTTCAGTCTGTATCTTGTGCACAACGCCGCCATGAGCAGTCTTGGGGCGTGGCTGATTGCGACGTGGGGGAACGAAAACGGCGAGGAAGGGGGCACAAGTCGGGGGGGGATGTGGTGGCGGTGGCGATTCTGTGCTTGGTCGTGGCCATGTCGGTTTGCGTTGCCCATATTTTTCATCGCTTGGTGGATGAGCCATCAAAAAGGCTCATGGTGTTGTTAGAGCATCGTTTTGTTAACGATACCCGGCAGCTTCAGGGGGGTAGGAGTTCTTAGTGACAGGAGGGAGAAGATGGGCTTGAAGGAAGCTGGATGACCAACTCAAAAACTGGATTTTGACGCTAAAAGTGACTGCCTGCCTAGTGGGATGGAACGCATCCCTCCCGCCGTGCCCCTTTGTTGACTGTGGCGGACATTGCGGTGCAGCGACTGAAGCGCCGTTTCCCATCAAATCTCATCTTTCGCCACATCTTGCTAGGCAACGGGGCGCCTCCTCTCCTTTGGATTCCTGCCATGACGCTAGATTTGTTCTTGTTTCTACGGCTAATCGTCGCCCCAGGACCAGGTATTAGTATCCGGTGTAAAGCGAACTCTTTTTTGGTTGGTCTTTGTACTTGTGGGCGCGCTGGGGAGGATTGGCCTGCTCTCCTTGACCTTGAAATCCATGTTGGCCGTGGCGCCGTCGTAGACGAAGACTGGGGGGGTGTGGGGTGTTTCATAAAAAACGGGGTCATAAGGATCAGGTATGTGCGTTGGCCTCGCGTGATCTCCAGACGAGCAGGGGAAGACGGAGGAACGCGTAGTGGTTTGGTCCGGGTCATCTGCGGAGCTTGTATCGTGCCCCGTCACAAAACTCCGGCGGCCACTCTTCTTTTTTGGGACACGCCTACGCCACCCACCGACAGTGGCGCCTGTTGAGCTTGGCGGTGGACGTACTGATCCATTATACCGTCTTCGCAGTGTTTCCATCTCTTCCTCTTTGCTTGGAGTATCAGTCTCTTCTGAAGTGCCGCCGGCTTCATATTGGTCTCCAATAATTTTGTCCTCCGCATGTATTGCCTGCTTTACGCCAGCTATTATAGCGTCCAACTGCTCCTCATCTTGGACCATGGAGGTAGGTGACGCTGGATCGACATCTAGCGCGGCCGCCTCGCGTATATCATAGAGGTGCTTGAGGCGGTTGACAAGGCGTGAGCGACGTGAATAAGCTTCTCGAACGGGCGGAATTACTAACGAAACAGGCCTTCCGTAAAAGAATACCAAGGGGTATGCTCTCCAATCCTCTACGCCGGATTCGCCAATCTTCCGGTCATCAAATATCCCCGCCGTAGCTGGCACAATTCCATAGTTCTCTGATACGGGAGTGGTTTCTTTGTTATCCACTCCCTCTTCATCCTCAACGGACGAGGCGCGATAGCGGGACTTGGGCGTTGGTTTGATAGTTTGGTTCTGATGCCTGGACGAAAGGGCCTGGGCCTCCTCTTCGTCTTCAACGTAAGGGGCGCGATACCGGGGCTTGTTTGCCGGTTTGATGGTTTCTTTCTGATGTCTGGACGAAATGGAGTCGCTCAGTTCACTCCAGGCCGCGGAGGCCTGTGAGATCATTGTCACACCGCCAGAAGTTAAAAATAGTGATCCTTGGGGAGTCCTTGACGTGCCCATTGTCAGATTCGCTCATGCTTTTGTAAGGAGATTCACTCACGTGTTTGGTGCCGCAGCAGGACTTTCGCCCTCGACAATAGGCTTTATCATCCATGTGTCCTTAGCTGCCGCGTCGGCCGAGGGTCGGTCTTTGGCCTCAAGAGCCATTAGACTGCGCACGAATTGCTGCCCATCTTGGGATATGGCCTGTGCTGCCAGTCCATCTATTGGGAACTCGCGTGTCCCGGAGCAGTAACTGCAAAAGTCGACGAAATTAGGAAACACGGCTGTTTGTGTATGAAGCCAGAAGAGGACAGCCCCAAGAGACCAGATATCAACGGCAGACGTGTATGAGGAACCGCCGCGGATACCTAATGCTTCCGGCGCAGCGTATCCAAAAGTACCGCGTTGCAGAGTGCGGAGGGTTGTGACATCTTGCTGTCTTCGCTTGCTGATACCGAAGTCTGCGATCTTAATCCACCAGTCTGGGCTTCTCTGCACGACCATGATATTCCCTGGCTTAAGGTCCCGATGAACGAATCCGTTCTCATGCATGTGCTCCAAGGCTTCGAGGAGCTGAGAGGCTATGTCTCTGACTTCGGATTCGGGCAATGGCGTTTTGACTTGTCTTTGCAAATCCCCGAGCGGGATGAACTCCATCGAGATAAAGATAGCGTCGCCGATCTCGTACCAGCCGTCCGACCGAACAAAGCAGTGCGAGTACTTAGGGTTGGAGAACTTGGCGACAGCTTCCAGCTCCATAGTGTAGTCTATTTCCTCGCCCGCGATGACGCTCTTGTTGATCTTTTTTACTGCCCGGACCTTAGGCCTCGATTCGCCTTCCAACCCCTGGGCTGTCCCCTCCTGCGCGCCATTCGTTTCTTTGTATTCCTTGTATACCGTGCCGTATGCCCCACGGCCTAGGCAGCTTTCCCGGACCCATGTCTCCTCGATTCGTATCCTTCGTTCGCGCGCGGATCGTCCAGCCCGAAATATGACATGTCGGGTGCGTTTGTCGCCCAGGTTCGTGGTCTCGATCTTGGAGTCACGGACGAGGTCGGGGAGCGTTCGCAATCGCGGCATTCTCGGTCAGTGCCGTCGTTTAATCGGGCGGGGTAGAGCTTTGGGGCTGGTTGCGCCGCATCGATCGCTGCCGCACCATGTTCTGGCGCTCATTCGCATCGTTCAGCCGAAGCACTCGGGGTCCGGCGATAGACTTCCGTTGCGATGCAACCCTTTGAGTCGACCAGCTTGAAGAGGATTGCAGTCAGTTGGAAAGGGGGAGAGAGAGGTGCAGGCAGATTCTCACGCGGGGCGCAGCCGGCGACGTGCATGAAGGCAGAACAGTTTTCGGGACGGCTTGGGAACGTTTGTTGGAGCGTCCGATGGTTTGGCAGCTGATGTCGGCCCCCAAACCCCTCATGGACTCCGAGACGCGCTTTCCTATCGCAGCCCTCATGACTCCGTGGCCCGCCAGGCTCTCTGGACAGTCGGGCCCCAAACCGAGACTCTTGGTCCGACTCCAACACCACACCTAAACCCAGGTCTCCCGTCTTGATTAAAACCTAACGCCAAACTTCCATTCTCTCCGTGGGAATGTCAGCGGAATTGGTTCTTGCAGCCTTGGCGGGGGCAGATCTCTGTCTGAAGTGAGTTGACAATGGTTGCCAGTGCCCAGAGCGCTGAGGCACTGAGTTGGGCTCATGTCGCAAGACAACCGCTGACATTTCTCTGCATCTGCATTAAGATACGGCGGGGAACTCATTGCAGCATATCGCATCTTCAAGACGGCCAAGGCAGATCTCAATGAAAAGATTCTTGTCATCGAGGCCATCTGGAGCCGGACCTCTATTCAGATCGAATTCGCGAAACGGATGCTGGCAAGCTTGCAGGAAGAGCACTGCCGGATACATCAGCAGGTGTTTGAAGCCCTCTCAAGCAAGCTTGTTGCGGCCGTATCAAAGGCCAAGTCTGTCCAAAGCGGCACCGCTGGCCCATCTAGTGTCATGAGTATTACCGGCAGCGTGAAGTACATCTTCCTCCGCGGTGCACTTGACGAAACCATCTCGGACCTCGAGAAATGGCAGCGAATTTTCGATCCTACCTGGTTTCTCATTCTACGAATCGAAAATGCCGTCGTCGACTCGGCCCTCAAGGACGCGAATGCCCCCGCTTCGAGTGTTCCAAGTACATCGACGACCATTGCCACGGCCCGGAAACTGCGTCGAGCGCTTGATCACGGAACCCAAACACAGCTCCATGTCTCGTTACCAGAAGATGGACTTGATTGGGACGGGGCCCTCCCTATCACACACTCGAATACACGGATCGTCCGGCGCGCGAAGCCAGAAGGCTCCAGCGCCGGATTTTTCGCTGTCGACACGATACTTTGCGACTCTACCTATGACGTTACTGCCGTAAGGGCCGACGCAGAGAGCCTCGCGAAAAAGTTGAAGCAGGTTGATCCCGACATATTCGCCCTCCCCTCATGCCATGGCGTCGTCAAGCGAAGGGACAAGGCAAGCGGTCGCTTGTCATCTATCGAGTTGATCTTCCGCATTCCCCTAAACTCGAAAGCCCTCGAACTCCCCCCAGTCCGAAGCCTCCGCTACCATCTATCACAGCCCCGAACATTCAGTCTCACTCGCATCTTGGATATTGCGCGGCAGCTCGCTAGCGCTGTGAGTTTCGTCCACACGTGCAACTTCGTGCACAAAAACATCCGCCCCGAATCCATCCTGGTGTTCCCGGACCCCGACTCCGGGGCTGTGCTGGGGTCTGCTTACACGATGGGGTTTGACTCCTTCCGCAGCGTCAACTTCCACACGCTTCGAAACGGGGATGCCGCGTGGCATCGGAACCTCTACCGTCATCCGCAGAGACAGGGCTTACTCGCCTACAACAGCTATGTCATGCAGCATGACATCTACAGCCTCGGGGTGTGTCTGCTAGAGCTGGGGCTCTGGGAGTCATTTGTGTGCTACCCTATCGAAGAGGAAGGTGACGAGACCGAGGCTCAACCAGTGCCATCGGTAGCACTCGGACTGGACATCGAGGGGCTGAAGTTCAGTCTCAGCCTTGACGGCAAGGCTTCACCAACCACATCTGTAAAAGATCGCCTCGTCAACTTGGCCAGGTCGAAGCTGCCTCTTACCGTCGGGGACCGATTTGCACACGTCGTGATTACCTGTCTGACTTGCCTGGACGAAGAAAACGTGGAGTTCTCGAGCGTGGAGGAGATGCATGATGAGGATGGGGTCATCATCGGGACAAAGTTCATAGAGAAGGTGCTTTTCAAGCTCAATGAAATCTCGCTGTAGAAGACCACCCAAGCAAAAGTCAATTAATCTCAAAATACCCATGAATTTCCATGCCATTGATATAGAGATAGCCATACCCAGAGACGCCAGTGCGAGGATCAGTGCAGAAGTTACAACACCGATTCACCCTGCCTCGTAAATCCCCCATATTTCAAGTAATTACCGCCGCGCGTAGTGCCGCCACCTCGGATAACTCGTCCGTGGGCGCCTGTCCCGCGACGCTAGATAACTGCGATGTATCCTCCCTAGCAGCTGCGCTCTTTCCTGGAGACGAAGGAGCAATGTCTCCCAAGCTGGCGGACGACACCTGCGGAATAACCACCACCTCACCATTCTTGAACCGTTCAGCATCCCACTTCCTCACCGACGGGCCCCTCCCGATGTTTTCCCCGCCAGAAAACTCCACCTTCTCTGTATTAGTGACGGGCGGTCCGCCCATAGACACAAGCACCCAGTCGTCCTCGTTGCCGTCGTCGTCTGCTGGGTCTTGGTTGCGATTTGCCTCGGAAGACGTTTGGCTGCTCTGGGCAGCTGGTGCCGCGAACACTCTGGAATGATCGGGTTCTGGTGACCCTGGCAGACTATCCATGACGCTCCCGCAGGGGCCGATAATACAGGCCCCTAGGAGAAGTAACCCGATAAAAATTCCGAGTGTGAGGCTGATTATCATGCCTGTCTTGACATTATCCTTCGGGGTGCCGTTAGCGGGGGCTGTGCTGTTGCTGCTTGTACCGTTAGAGCTAGGGTGCAGCACTAGTACTAATGAACGAGTGTAGTTTCCGTCGCAGAAGTATGTGCCGGTGACGATCTTGTCTTTGAAGTTGCCGAACCATGAGCAGTCCATGGTGGGAGCGCCCTTGACTGTGAAGTATCCACAACCTTGAGGCTGTCGAACGTGACGGTGGTGAAATTTCCGTCCAGGACGATCTCTCCGACGTGTGTGAGTTCGTTGGCGGTGAAGTCGGTTATATTTGGGCTGCCGAGGACTGCGAGTCTAGTTGAGACGTTGCGCAAGCTTGGTAAGCTGATGTTGCAGAGCTTGTCATTGTCCGTGACGTTGAGATTCCCAACTGACACCAAAGCGGGGAGATTTAGACATGAATAGTTGTTGCCCCGCACAAAGAGACTGCTGACGGATTCAATGTCTGGAAGCTGGAGGCCTGAGGAGCCAGAGGCGGAACCGGAATCGGTGATGGTGAGATCATGGTGGAAAATTTGAATGTCTCCGAGATCAATCGAGTCCATGTTGCAAATATGAGGGCTGACGTCAAGAGTTTTCTTGTGTGTTTCGGCGTCTACTGTCGAGCAATTTGCGATGACCTCCCGCAGTGTCTCGTCGTCAATCACAAGGGGCGTCGGTCCCAGCGATGCGCACCAGTCCTCTTGGTCGGGATCATCTTGTTCGCTGCCGCCAGTCTGAACGCTAATATTGCCGATGTAGGGTGGCTCTGTTAAATTGAAGTCTGAGGTGAGAGTGCAGGACAGAGCTGCGCTGGGGGCAGGGCTTACTAGTACGGGCAAAAACCTGGCAGTTCAAGGCCAGGGACGCGACTGCCACGGTGGCTGTTTTTTTGCGGATAGCAGCATCTTGCGCCTTTTCGTAGTCGATCCGGCTTGGTCGCTGGGAGCTCTTCGCTTCACAGGCCGGGCAAAAACTCGAAGCTACGACACGCGCCCACTTGGGTTCGGTGCGAAACGGTATGAACTGCACCCTCGACAAGCTGTTATGGACAAGTACTCACAGCCATCGTAGTCCGCAACGTCTCCATCCAAGGCGCACCGTCATCAGAATTCGCCACTTTCCTCGAACAACAAATGTGTTCGGATCCAGCTGCACCTCAGGATCCGCTCTTTCGGATGTACCACGCCTTCGAGAAGGTTCAAGATAGCCACAACGCCATTCATGGCCGCCTGGACATCAAGGAATACGTGAACACTCCCCTTCGGCCTAAAGACATTCGAGACGCTATGGAACGAGAAAATGCAGAGGCATTTAGGCGGTACCTTCAGGTAGAGATGTGCTACATGAGGGATAGGGGCTTTTTGGCCAAGGAGGAGTTACATCTGGCGTATGTGGAGGATCCGGATGGGGAGAGGTATGAGGATTCGGATGTCGAGATGGATGGGGTTTAGGGAAGCTATGCTGATGACTTGGTTTGGGGTTGGGGATTGCAGAGATGAGGGTTGCGTTCGAGACATGTGACGAGAGCCTTCAAAGGCGTGCCGCCACAGGCTTCTACGATGTTTCTATAGCCTTGGATGGTGAAAATAGACGAAAGAAACAACACAAAAGGACATTATCACGAAGTGCAATCGCCTAGTTATGATACCTATTTACCGGGGCAAATGGTTCTTCGTGTCAGCCTCGTGCCCTTCATCTTATTTATGATTCTATGAAAAAATTCAAGAGGCCTAACCTCGGCTGGCAGAAAGTTCAGGCTCATCCTCATCCGTCTCACCCCACACTTAGGCTCCAAGAAAAAGTCAAAAAGAGAGCTTCTACCTATGAGAAAGCAGATGGATTGGGCAGGCTGGGGTTCGAACCTAGCATCTTCCCTGACCGCTAGAGAGAGAAACAACACTAAAACGATGAATTGGGTATCACTGGAGTTGAGGCTGACTAATACACTAATAGCAGATGGGCACTGGTAGAAGAGGTCATTGGCTGGTACCCCGCAGGCTGCGCCTCTATCTGAAAAGTGAGGCTTCCCGCCCGGGATGTGAAGGGCTAGTTGGCCTGTGCATATTTGGTCGTTATCGGGCGTTGTTACCCCCTCGTTCCGCGGAGTTTCACCGCCAGTGCAGTTCAGAACACTTCACCGGCATCACCGCTCACACGTATAAAACTGCTCGTCGGATCCAAGGTTAGCTTCAAGCGTAGCTAACATCATGCGCCTCCTTCACACGACAACCCATCAAATGCATGATTTTGGGGACCATAATAAACCGCTTTACGCAATCCTCTCCCACCGCTGGAGAGAAGAGGAGGTCAGCTTCCAGGATGTCCAAAGCGGCCAAGCTCCCCATAAGAAATCGTACGACAAGGTTGCAGAGACATGTCGTCTAGCAGCGTCTCATGGATTTGACTACGTATGGATTGACACTTGCTGTATCGACAAGACCAACAGCTCCGAGCTCTCCGAGGCAATCAACTCGATGTATTATTGGTATGAGACGTGTACCGTATGCTATGCCTACCTTGCCGATGTTTCCGGCGGTACGTCTTCCTCGGTTCGTCATGAGGAGAAAGCTAGACAACTCGAGGGCGAGGCCCGCGACAACAACCATTACCCTATTGAGTCGCGTGAGCAAAAGTCCGCGAGACTCCGGCATGGGGCCGTTTCCAGGACAATCACGGACACAGCAGTGCTTGACGAGTCAACTGTGGCCGAGTTTACCAAGAGCGAGTGGTTCGAGCGCGGTTGGACGCTGCAAGAGTTGATTGCCCCGCTGGAAGTAATTTTCTTAAATCGAGATTGGAAGGGTCTTGGTATCAAAACCAAGATTTCGGCTGGGATTTCGACCATCACCGGCATCCCAGAGCATATTCTCCAAGGTGATCATCCCGAGGAGGCAAGCGTAGCACAGCGAATGTCTTGGGCGTCCAAGCGAAAGACGACCCGGATTGAAGACCGAGCATATTGCTTGATGGGGATATTCGGCATCAACATTCCCATGCTCTATGGCGAGCGCGAGAAGGCCTTTCTCAGACTTCAAGAAGAGATTCTCAAGACGAGCGACGACCACAGCATTTTTGCATGGGAATACGAAGGGGAACAAACAGAGCACGGAATAGCGATGTCGTGCGGTCTTTTGGCGCCATCGGTAGACTGTTTTGTCAATTCAAGCGACATCGTCCCTGACATGATCGAGGAAAGCTCCAGGGGGACGATTACAGTCACCAACAAAGGCATCCACATTGAAGTACCAGTTTCGCCGGAGCCCAAATACGCTGTTGATACCAGCCCTATCCTGAACGTTGACGACAACAACCGTGTGCGGATGGCGGTGCTTCCCTGCGTGAGGGTTGGTAAGTGGTAAGTCCATTTCGAGCCGAATCGCTTTCTCTTGAATAATGATATGTGCACATCAAGTGCTAACCTGGCCCAGGGCAGAGAGCATCTGTCTTCCTGTACTGCGCACACAGTCAAAAGGCGAATACTATCGGCGTGTGCCGAACGCCCGCATACACCATGTAAAACCCGCCGCAAAGACAGGCACGGGTGTGGCGGAGAAGAACATTTGCTTTCTGCGAGCAAACCCCAGACACGGAAGGGGCTCGACCGCGGGGGACGCCTACACGTTCATGCAGTGTGTGAAGCAGGGTATTGTCGACTCTGTACGCTCCATGCTGGTCAGGGGCGCAGACCCGGACAATTGGGAAAAGTTGGAGGAATACTCTGGGGCTCCTCTCGGCCCTCCTCTCTGGCAGGCCTTGGTGGCCGGACAGTGGGAAGTGGCCGAGCTTTTAGTCCAGTTCGGAGCAAACGTGAACATCGCTGGCACCTGGCACCGTTACGCCTCACCGCTGACACTAGCTCTAGAAGCTAAGAAATGGAGCCTTGCGAGGATGATGCTGTCCAACAAAGCCGGACTGGACCAGAACTACCCATCGTCGCAGAGAGCACTCCTCGCGAGCGCCATGGAGGACGGGCAATGGGACATTGTAAACATGCTCGTGGACACAGGGGGAGATGCAAAGGCGCTTCACCTGGCAATCCAGGCTAATGACTTTAGCATTGTGGAGTCACTACTGCGTTACGACGGATCTCGCCGTGGGGGTCCTCAAAATGCCGAGTACTTATTGCTCAAAGAACGCCCCAAATACCTTGAGCTCTCAAACGAAAAACCTCCACTGGTCGCAGCTGCGGAGCTAGGGCACATTGAAGTGGCTGAGACCTTGATAAAACATGGTCGCGACTGGATACCCGGGGACGACCAGAACGAAGCGTTGCGTGTTGCGGGGGAGAAGGGTTTCATTAGCTTGGTGAGGTTTATGAAGCTGGACATGACCCCAAGGGTCAATCCGGAAGAGTCTATGGAAGGCCCAGAAGGCCCTTTCTGGAGGGCTTTGCAGAGCTAGTTTACGCCAGTCTTTCTGGGAGCCTTCCGTAGTTGACGGGCCTACGCGATTTTTGCTGAACAATACCATTGTTTTCAACTATGAACAGCAGTGATTTACCAGGATCGACCCAAGTCACTTCTACTACCGATGTATCACCACCCTCTCTCACTCCCACAATTCCTCGAATGACTCCTCGAATGACCACTGGCACATGGGCATCCACATCCTTCTTCGTCATTTTACCCCAACACGTACCCTTCTTCCTCCTCAGTCCTGGTCAACACCGCGACAACCCGCAGAACGGTGGCCATGTCTTGCCTTGACTCCCTCCCCAAGTCGTCCAAGCTCTCGGCGGTCACCTCCACCGTCAATGGTACTGTTGCCACTACCCACCCCGGACACTCTCTTCAAATCTGGGACCGACACCACCTCCTCGGCGCCGGCGCCTTCGGCCAAGTTCACAAAGAGGCTGAATAGTAGCCCCTTTAGGGTCTAGAGTGCCCTGGGGGCTTGGAAGTTTGTAATCGCTCCACTACTCCACGTCGTCGTCGTCGAATTGGCTTTCATGGGCGCTGGGCTGCCCCGCACTGGATGGCATCGCTCTGGATGATGCGGCTGGCGCTTGCACGACCGCAAATGGGCGCAGGGAGCTGGGAACAGTTGCAATCGAATAGAAATCATTCATATTAGCCATGGGATCAATATCAGAGCGATGCGACGAACAGTTGTTGTTGGTTGGTTGCCTTGGTGGTGTCTGCAGATTCTGGAGGATGACATGGATTGAAATGACATTCACTGCGCGAAAGTGGAGCCCAGGGGTATGCCCACGCAGTAAAACTGGGCGACTATGCCCACATAAAAAAAAGGCTATGCCCACCTAGTAGGCGCCCGAATAAAATATGCATGATTTATCGACGTGTTAAAATTGCAGGTTTTTTTTTCTCCTTTAGTTAGAGTGAAGGAAAGTGCGGCTAGGTGGTGGTGTTAGAGGTCCTAAAACTGGGTCCAAGGCCATTTTAAACCCGTGGCAACTGTAGCCGAGGCAGCCCAGAACTGTGACCCCCTCGCTCAGTCTGGCTCAGTCTGGCTCAGACCAAGGCGGCAACCGCTCAGTTCCGAAGAAGGAAAGGGAAATTCATGATGTCGACTTTAGGGTCGTGAACTGGGTGTTTCACATCTGGCTGACCCTGACAGGGCAACTATGTGGCGATTCTTCGCTGCAAGGAGTGACGCTGCATGTCATCAATTGCAGCCCATGATTTGCTTCGGCACACTCTGCAAATTTTAAACGATGACAGACACTTGAACCTCAATCCACTCTCACTGTTCGTTTCGCGTAAGACTCCACCCAACCCGATGCGGCCCATCCACCCACCTACTCCCGTTGTCCACCAAGATACTCCATTCACTCTTTCATCAATAGGCGTGGTGGCAGAGTGGTCTAATGCGATAGACTTGAAATCTATTTCCCTAGGGAGCGTCGGTTCAAATCCGGCCCACGTCGAAATGAAAATCCTTTCTTTTTGCCTTTTTTTCGCAGCTGCATCAAACACTCACTTACTCGGGGACATCGCCATTCCAACAACTGCATCGCATATTTGTATATTTCACTCAGACTAAACTATTCCCATTAAGTCTCACTTTCACTACGTCACACCTCCCCTCCCTACCACCTAAAGCTGCGGCGTCCCACTCGCCGCAATACTCCTCTTCTCCCCCGTCCGCGCATTCGTATACCTCACCGTAACACTCACACTCGGGCGATTCGTCCCGCTCACCGCAAACGTCGCCGTCGCCACATTATTCCCGGCCACCGTCGTCACTGCATTCTCCCCCTTGAACGACACGCTATTGCCCCCCGAAAACTCAATCATGACGTTTGTGAACGCCCCGTCGTCAAAGTTATCCACCTTGATTTCCAGCTTGCCGTTGCGGCCACCGATGGTGACGGCGCCGTCGGCGAGGTTGGTGGGATTTGTGGTGGGTCGACCGGTACGCTTGGCGGGGAGGACACCGGCGCGGTAGGCGATCTTGCGCGCGGCGATGGGGGCTTGGTTGACGTCGTTGATTTGGGTGTTGCCTTGGCGGTTGGAGCCCTGGCGGTAGTAGTTGCCGGTATAGGTGTTGTTGATGGTGTTGGCGCCGTTGACGGCGGACCAGATGCCCGAGGACATGAGCACGTTGTTGGTGATGATGTACGAGTGGGACCCTTCGTCGGTGTACATGCCGAAGCCGGTGGAGTCGAAGGCGTAGTTCTCGGAGACGTAGGTCGAGGGCGACTTGGAGAGAGTGTACAGGGCGCCGAGGTCGGTGTGGCCGTAGCCGTAGCGGTGGATGAGGTTGCCGACGATGGCGTTGTTGGTGGAGATGGTGGGCGTGGTGTACTTGGGCTGGAAGTAGTAGAGCCCGCGGTTGATGTACTCGGAGGTGCCGCCGACGTCGTTGGAGCCCCAGCCGTAGCCGAGGCAGACGGCCGAGTAGGGCGCCGTGTCGATGTCGTTGTGCGAGACGGTCGAGTACTGCACGTAGGAGACGAAGATGGGCACAGTGGAGGAGAAGAGCGAGGACACGTTGTAGAAGATGTTGTTGGAGATGTCGATGTACGAGTTGGTCATGGCCGCCTGCGGGGGGTGGTGCGCGTCGGCGCGAATCCCGCCAGCGGTGATGCTGTTACCCATGATCTGCGAGAAGTAGCCGTCGGTGACGGAGACGCGGCTGGTGCCGAGGCCGACGCCCGAGGTGTGGGCGTTAGCGTCGTTGCCAATGCCGACACCGCCGCCGCCGAGCTGGGTGTAGCTGCCGCCCGAGAGGACAATGTTGTTGGCGGCGCTGACTTGGATGGCCGAGGGCATCTGGCACCACCAGGGACGGCCGGACTCGAAGTTGCCCTGGTTGTAGGTCTTGTCCTCGCAGAAATAGCCGCCGGTCTGCTGATCGACGTAGCCGATGGTGCTGGGGGCATTCCAAGTCGAGTGGGCGAAGTTGATGCCGGAGAAGGAGATGTCATGTGCCGGGCTGTTGTAAGCAGTACCACCGACAGCGATGATTGTCTCGAGAACGCCGAGGTAGGTCTTTGCGGTGGCCATGTTCTCGCCGGTGAGGGGCTTGTAGTAGACCTTGCCGGCCGCCGAGTCGAGGTAGAACTGGCCGCCCTCAGAGAGGAGGTCCTTGGCGTTCTGGATCCAGACGCCAAAGTCGGCGTTGGGCTTGGCGACGTGGTCGTAGCCCCAGGTGTTGAGGAACCACCAGTTTTGCTTCATGACCAGCTCGCGGTTCTTGGTTGACGCGATGGGCGAGTACCGGTCCGTGAAGGAGTTGATCCAGCGGATCTCGGCCTTCTCGATGCCCTTGACGGTCGTTATCCAGTCAAGACCCGAGTTGCTCCACTTGACCGACGTGCTGGTGTACTGCAGGTCCTTGCGGTTGATCTTGCGGCGGGCAAAGTTGGACGCCTTGCCGTTGACGTAGAGATTCCGCGACTTGGTTCCGACGGGCACGTTCGCCGAGTAGATGCCATTGGCCTCGGCCGCCCACCCGGTGACCTCGAGGCCACCGGAGAGAGTAGCATCGGTGCCGACCCACTTCACCGGGTTGCCGGACTTGCCCGAGTCCTTGTCGGTGAACCAGAGGGGTGCCGTGAGCGCATAAGTGCCCGATACGAGGCGCACTGTGATGTTCTCCGAGGGGTTCTTGGCGAGCTGCGCCTGGACAGCCTTTTGCGCCGCAGGGACGCTCTTGAAGGCCTTGGTTTCTGAGGTACCATCGTTGGTGTCGGCACCACTGGGCGAGACGAAGAAGTCGAGAGCCGCGGCAGGGCCCAGCAGCCCGGTCAGAAACAAGAGAGCCTTCATGATGGCGAACGTGTGAGAGAAACTGCTGCCCGTGTCATCTCATCTCTGACGGCAGTAATAAGTGCCCTCCGGAGTATTTATCGATTTTCCAGAGCCGACAATGCGGAGGGATGGCGACCGAGCTATCCCGGGGTTTGCGGGTATAGACACCGCTTTAAGATTCTCCTCCAGTCTCCGGACGGCATGCACAATCGGTAGCAGTGGATATACGAATTGCGGGGAACCATGGGGCAAGCGACGGCGGAATCCCGGCGCGGCGGGTAGTCTAGAGATTGCCGATGCAACCAAGCCGGCACTAGGTTGTGTGAAAGTGCTTATATTAACCGTGTCCCCACGTGTTCGTCAAGCGCGCCAATGTCGTTGCAGCGGAGGATGCCAGATTCCAGGACCTGGGGAACCGTTTTGCTTCGTTTGAAACCACGAGCTTGGTGCTGAGTGTACCTGACTGCAGTAGGATCGAAACGGAACGGACAAGGCGAAGATGGCTGATGCCGATGATACCCTCTGCATTGTCGCCGCCCAAGTTCCCGAAGTTGGCGGTCTATCATTTCCCCGACGTTTATCGAGCAGCAGTCGTCATGTGCACCGACAATAATACCTGTGAGGTCTCTGGTAGTATTTGCTGTATCATCCCCACATTTGGCCCAGCGTTCCGGAAAGGTGCATTGCCATCGAACCCATTCATGCAGGTCCGGATTGACAAGCGATGCGTCCTTACCGGCACGCTGGGGAAACTGGTCAACACTCGAACAACAGTTAGCCATGTTTACCGTGGAAAATGGGTCGTTGCGCTGTGTTCTGTCTGCCATTGCTGGCCCCTTGGATATTCGCAACACTGTCCAGATGTCGAAATTCGGGCAAAGAACCTAGTTTCAATCTCCAAGGTCATAGGCCGACCGATGTCAAGCACTTAGCTTTCGCATACTTGTGACAAATGCGCCAAAATCAACTGGTTCGCAGGAAATGCTGCCCGATGAGGGGTGCTGTCAGCGTTCGCGGTCTGGGAGGAAAGAGTGGTTGTTGAAATAAAATTTTGCTCTTCGACAGTTGAACCCGAATGAAAGAACCGCTGAGGTGATTGGAAGGCACTGAGTGGGCCCGTCTGCCTGAAAGCCCAGGAAGAGCGGGGCCCAATCGTTTGAGCAAGAGGTCCCTTCTTCAGTTGACTGTGTGAATGTCCCGCCCGGCCGGTCATTTCGCGCCGCCTGTGCCTCTGGCCTGCGCCGCGAGTTCAATGATCGCCAGGCAGACAGCGCCAAACGAGTTCTCCCGCTCATCCACTGCTTTCCGACAGGGCGATGAAGATTACCCGGGGGCAGTGCAAAATACTTCAACTGGGTGTAAAACAAAGAAATACCACTCCACTGGCATCGTCACGTCCCATCACCCTAACTCTTCACAATATAAGAAATCTTCAACCGCAACATCAACTCAATCCCTTTTGACCAATCTAAACACAAACAACAACGCGACAGCAATCCCTCACAATGGGCGACAACATTTCCTCCAACATCCCCTCCAATCCCCCTTCCCCCTCCTCTTCCACCGCCCTCGCCGCCTCCCTCGCCCTAACCCCCCGCGAAACCTCCCGCTTGCACACCGTCGCCTCGGGCCTCCTCAACGTCTACCGCACCCTCCAACGCATGCGCTACCTCCACCCCTCCTGGATCCACCCCGGCCCGCACGACATCACCCCCCTCCTCCCGCTGTACAACTCCTTCTCCCTCTCCCCTTCCGTAATCTACCTCTACAGCATCCTTCCCTACGTGGAAGCCCCGTCCGATTACATGGGCTTCTTCCAGGGCGGAACGTTTGTCGACTTCCGAAAGGAAGACGATGTCCAGTGGGGGAGGGATCCGCTTAATACGGATGGGGAGGAGAAGTATGAGGGGGAGAGTGAGATGATGAGAGGGTGGATGACGCCGTTGAGTCGGTTGGGGAATGATTCGACCGTGGTGTTTTATGATGCGGAGAGGCATCAGATTGGGATGTTTGATCCGATGAATGTGGGGAGTATGGATCCCTGGCTGCATCCGTGGGAGCGGCCGGAGGGGTATGTGGAAAGGGGTGAGGGGGATGAGGTGGAGGAGGAAGAAGAAGATGGTAATGGTGACGGCGATGGTGATGATGATGATGATGATGATGAGGGCGGAGAGGGTGAAGAGGAGGGCGGAGAGGAGGGGGGCGGAGATGAAGAGGACGAAGAGGACGACGAGGATGAAGACATGGATGGAAAGACCTGCCGTTGGGATGAGTGGGACGGCCGACCAGCTGCTCAGGTTTTGAGAGACATGGTGAAGTGGTATGAAGATCTCATTGAAACACCAGGAGGTGGTGAAAACACCCCGTTGGATTGGGACAGTGACATCGTTGTCCCATTGTACCGCAAGCACGGATGGCCAGGCGAAGGTTTCGATGGCGATGCATTCGAGGTCGACCACAAGCGCGTCTTGGCTGTCGCAGAAATACGGGACAAGCTTGAGGAGCCAATTGCCCGTGTCAAGAACCACAGGGCCAGCGTGGAGTACTATAGGGGTCCTAGGATGGAAAGCGCCCAAAAGCACTTGGAGCGTGCCGACACCGTCGATCAACAGTGGCTTGAGCGATGGGAAGTTCGCTGCATCGAGAAGCAGGTAATTGACGAAGAGAAGAGGCTCAAAGCTGCAGAGGAGCGCATGGAGGTGCTGTGCCCTGGAGGGAGAATGAAAGACTTTGAAGACCTGCCGCTCCTCGAGTTGCGCATGTTAGCGAACCAGTTGGAGGAAGCGAAAGATTACATCGATCGCAAGAAAAAAGAGGTTGAGGAGCCATATTCCGATTCGAAATGGGTCATTAGGGAGCTACGACTCGACCTAGACTTTGCCCAGCGGACTGCAGTCATAACGAAGAACGCATATGAGGCTGCTAAGCTTGATGCAGAGCGGCTCTGTCCTGGACGATCTCTTCCCCCGACAGAGGAGATTGAACTCAAGGAACCCGCCTTGGATCTCGCCAAGAGCTTGGAGACGTGGAACGAGAAGGTGGAGACACACAGAGAAAATATCAAGGACTGCCGGGAATGGATGGCGCGTCTTCCAGAGGAAGCTAGCGTGACGAGGGGGAAACTAGAGGAGAATCTTCAACAGGAGGAGGAGAGGCTCAAAAGTGCACTTGGGCAACAGGAGGAGGCAATGAAGGCGATAGAGGTCAAATAAGCCACGCGCAGCTTAACCTGTATCGAAGTATATCATGAAGACTTCTTATATATACCCTTCAAGTTTCTGTACACCGGGTTTGAATATAAAAGACACCTCTCACGTCGTCGCAACGGAAGTGGCAACGTGATATATCACCCTGGATATCATGAACTTCGATCCGACTACGCTGCGTGTCTCTCCCCGTTCAACACCAACTGCCCACAGCCCTCGACTCGCCTGGTGAAAGGCGTCGAAGTGGTCGACAGACATCGGGCGGTGAAACCAATTCCACTTCCACTAGCTGAGATAGTTGAGCAGCGGGATGGTAAAGCACCTCTTAGCAACGAAAGCAACGATTGCAACAACGCTGTTAAGCGAGAGAGCTATGTATGTCCACTCTGCTTTGGATCCAGTTCTCTGTTCGTCCAGTCACTGTCGGTGAGTTCGTCGAGGCCTTGCATTCACAGGTTGGGGCGCTGGAATCGAACATGCTTCACGTAAATACAAAACGCCTAGAATTACCTAATGCTCTCCACCTGCGACTTCTTCGGCATTGCGGAACATTTCTCGTACCCAAGAACCAAAACTCTCCCTTCCGCTTAAGACTCGCCCAGAAAACGAATATCCTGAATCTTCCCCCCCGACATGTGTCGGATGCTTGCAAAGACGTCTTCGATGGGCGTCACATACGCGAACCATCCATGAGACTGGCTAGGAGATTGTCCTCTAAACAATAATCCCACTGCACATCCATATCTGTCCCAGACAATAGACCCAGAGTCACCCCACCGTGCAAATGGCAAGTCCTGCACTCCAATGAACATGAACTCGGTGGACACGAGATTCGCTTCGCGTCCTTGCATGTATCTTTCCTCCTTGATGACACAGTCAGGCTTGAGAGCGTCAAACTGGCCAATCGTGCATTTTGTCGAGGCGCCGATCTTGTATACAAGGTCACCTTTGTTCATGTCGTGGATAGAGGTAGAGGTACCTTGTTGTGGTGACGTGATGCTGCCGCCGCTGCAAAAAGGGTGCCGCCTCATATACCCTCTATCCTGCCACTCCTGCGATGTTGGGAGCAAGTTTTCCCCGACGCGATCGCTTCCCGCTGGACGAATCAGCGCCCAATCCAATCTCCCGTTTTGGTTGGTCCGCTGTAAATAGCCCGAAGCATAGGGAACGCTCCCGAGGATATGCTTATTGCGGTCAAAGAAGGCGAGCCAGTGTTCCTCCTTGATCTCGAGATCGTCTATAGCATTCTGTCCCTGCCTGGGGTCTGAGCGGATCTCGTCTATCGTATCTCGATTCAGCTGTAAACTGAAGTTTAGCTTTGCTCGGGTCGGATTCTCCATCTTTTTGCGCTTTCTGATGCCCTCGGTCCTCAGCCCCTCTTCATCTGCCTTGTAGAGTGCCGTGCCTTCCTCCACGGGGCCTGAAGCCAGCAATGCCTTGCCAGTACGCGTGACATGATACCCGGTCAGGCAAGGTCTGACAATGTGGTAATTGGTAAGGCCTACTGTCTGCCAGCCGGCACGGCCCTCGACTCTGATCTCTAACCAGCCGCCCAATGTACCGACCGGAGGATTCGAGAGTTGTTGGTCCGGGCCCGCTTCGGAGACGTAAGTGGTGGCACCGATGTCGGCTCCGGCATTAACTGTAGTCTCCAAGGTCTCTGGTAATGCCATATTAAAGTGGACCGTCTTTTCCACCACTTCGGCATCTGTCGGCGTTGTCGTACTGGGAAGAAGGGGAAATTCCGCCAAAGGGCTTGGAAAATTGTGTTCCAAATGGGCGTGGAGGCCAAAACCGTAGCTATCGAGAAGGGATTGTATCTGTGCTAGGACGGGAGGCCATCCGGTCTCTACCGAATCGTAAGATAGGGAGATGTAGACCGTTTTGGGGTTGCTTAGCATCGGGTCAAATCCCAGCTTGAACAGGGCAATGCATGTCATACAGTCGACTGCTGCAGGGGAGCTTTGCAGAACTTGGCGAATCTTTGCCTTGATCTCGGGCCAGGCTGCTAGGATCCGAGGGTATAGGCCGCCACCGTCAAGGGGCGATAGGTACTTTTCCCGGACCAAGTTATTGCAGATCATCTCAACACTCATGTTAATTGAGCTGGCGGTTGGGGTGTCGGCAATCCGTCCATCTAGATAGCCGTGTGACAGAAAACACGTTAGCAAAAGCCAAAGAAATGCCAGACGCTGACATACCGATATATTTTTTCATCTCTTCGACAAGAGTTTGCCAGGGGCCGGGTGAAGTTGTCGCCCAGTCATTCATGACGATGAGGAGCGTGGGCAAAGAGTCTTGCGGATCATAGCGGGAGACTCGTGATATGATCTTGACCCAAGCAATCGAGTTTCGCAAGGAAAGCTGGGACGCCACCTCGAACGCCTTTTGCTTAACCTCATTGCCAAAAACCTCATCAATGAGCGTTTCTTCGAGCGGGAAATTTTCAAGAGGGAGTGAGCGGGGCGGGGTCATAACGCGGGACTGCACGTTCAAGATGCCAAACGTGCCAAGGGGGCCTTCAGACGTGCTTGTAGGCTGGGGACGGGACCCTTGGGAGATGGGGCTTTGGGCGGTCGACATGATGGATGCTTTTTGATTGCTGGCTGAGCTGGGCAGTTTGGAGCGCTTCGGGCTGCTTGCTGTGTGTTGATCAGCAGCAGCCTGTGCCAGAGGAAGGTGGTATTTGTGTAAAATCTCATGTTGAGCGCCGTCATTCTCTCGCCGCATCCGGCGGTCCAGGTGATATGGTGTCGCCGCATCCGGCGGTCCAGATGGGATGGTGTATTCCATGGCAGAATTATTGCATCAGTAATTGATACAACATGGCCGCGGTCGCCAACATCTCAACGTCATGATTATATATACGCGAATTCTAAGCGACCTTTGGGGGGCCGGATTTGGGTTGATTTGAAAAATAAGTGAAAGGACAAGCTGCTGGTTTCGGTCAAAGGAGAGATGAAACTCCCTGGCACCTCTTTGTTGACCCCAAATAAGGCGAGCGGTCTTGGCGGCCCCACGTAGATGGCGAACGCTGCTCCTTCCCGCGACGATAAAGGACTTTCAGGTGTTCATTCATAGAAGACTCGACTGGCGACATAGTCCTCTGGCCGAAGTTGAGGCCATTAAGAATATAACACCCAGCCCATTCACCGGTCAACTACCGGCATCCAGGGGACCAGTGGAACTCTTTACTGCTTTGTTCCCGTGGAGTCCCCGATGCGGTTCTAGAGCCGGCCGTTACGCATGCGTATGGCTATCTGCTTGATGGTCACCTGCATCGCTCGGTTAGCCTTAGGCCTCACCTCGCTCCTGTTGATCTGGATCTCACGCTGCGGTGCGCGATGGGTGTGGAGATGCAGCGTCAGAACTTGGCAGCTGAGGAAAGCGCGCCGGAGGTAAGGCGCTCGGTGATTACAAATGCGGAAGCGACAACGCTGTGGAAAGCCATGACGCAACCCCTCTTTGCCTGCATTTGTCCCCATTAATTTCCGGCCCGGCCAGGTCCCTTTTCCCATCGGCTCCAGCAATACGGATCGCATCGATAGCATCATTCTGCTCGCCCCATCAATCATCAAAATGCCATTTGCAAGAGTCGGTGTCGTGACGGGTGCGAACAAGGGCATCGGGTATGCCATCGGTAAGAGTACCCCGCACCAAAATCGCGTCTGTCGCGCTAATTACGAACTGCTTCTGACCATCACCCACAGTCCGCCAACTCGCACTGCAATACCCAAAATCGCCTCTGAACGCCGGACCACTTCTCATTTACCTCACCGCCCGCGACACCGTGCGCGGCGAAGCCGCCGTGACCAGCCTCAGCGCCGACCCCGCCCTCCGCCAAGCCAAAGCCCTGCAATCTGACGGGGGCCTCACCTCGATCAAATTCCACGCTCTGGACATTGCGTCCTCCTCCAGCATCGCCACCCTTGCGGCGCATCTTGGCTCGGCGCATCCCGATGGCATCGACTTCGTCATCAACAACGCCGGCATTGCCATGAACGGCTTCGACCTCGACGTCGTCAAGAACACCCTCGCTATCAATTACCATGGCTCCGTCGAAGCGACGCGCGCCTTCTTGCCGCTCCTGAAGAAGCCCGACGGCGGACGCGTCGTCAACGTCGCGTCCTCCGTGGGACAGTTGAGCCGCTACGCGCAGCCTATCAAGGCGCGGTTCCTCGCCGCCAAGTCGGTCGATGACATTACGAAGTTGATGGACGAGTTCACCTCGGCAGTGGAGCGCGGGAAGGAGAAGGAAGAGGGCTGGCCGAGCGCGGCGTATGCGGCCAGCAAGGCGGGTGAGATTGGGGCGACGATGCGCATCGCGGAGGAGATGCAGAAGGCAGGGAAGACGGGTGTTCTGGTCAACGCGTGCTGTCCCGGGTGGGTGGTGACTGATATGACGAAGGGGAAGGGACATAAAACGCCTGACCAGGGCGCGCAGACGCCAGTGATGCTGGCAATTGGGGACATTAGGGGAGCGAGTGGCAAGTTTTGGAGAGATGAGAAAGAGATTTCTTGGACTGATTGATGAGTCACCTGGCTATAGTTACAAGTATCCATTTAACAATCGATGAAAGGTTTCGCATTTTTCCTTTGGGTACAGGCAGTTGATGTTATTGATGTCGGTGTATAAAGTCCGGGGTGACGGCTTGGCAGAGGTGTGGCAGCAACGGTGGCTAATACGACGCTATCCGTATATCGTACTTCATTCAGGGGCATTTCTCGGGTGGTGTGGGGGCCTCGTGTTCCAAGCTGGCCAATGACCGGCAAGAGATGACTCCCCTGTCCATCATCTTTAGCGGCAAAACCAAGCATTCTCGCCTACTTAATCTCGGAGATCGCTAAACATCCGCTTCGCCTTGTTTTCAACGTCAACTCATCACAGCTCAAATCCTCACCATGGGCACGCCACGCAACAGCCCCGGCGCGATCATCGCCAAGGGCCTCCTCACAACTGCAATAGCCCTCACCATCGTCCCCCTCATCACCAACATTCTCTTCATCTTCGCCGGCACCTTCCGCGTTGCAGACCCCAATCGCTCCGGCGCGCACCTCGTCGGCCTCAGCTCCCTCTCCATGGCCTCGGTACGCACCCCTCGCCCCCACTTGACCAACCTAACTAACCCCCCCTTCTCCGTCCAGTTCAACGGCATCCTCCCCTCCAACTCAAC
>Ga0247758_1000611_pt1 | contig 31205 bp, 16 predicted proteins | sample UWRJL156409C4_FD_180950 | JGI IMG/M metagenome (GOLD analysis project Ga0247758, IMG submission 180950) | Plant litter microbial communities from Arlington Agricultural Research Station in Wisconsin, United States - UWRJ-L156-409C-4 | ecosystem: Environmental > Terrestrial > Plant litter >... | reverse complement strand
TACGAGTGTTTAATTGAAATGTGGTTGTGTTTGCGACCGTGAATGCGACCGGGGTGGGGCGGGGTGCGGGGTTAGGGTTATGTATGGGAGAAATTTGGATTACTGTACACGGAGACTGTCGGTACTGTACATAGAGACATTCTCATTATAAAGAACATACGGGGTGGTGGCCAAACTACGCGTTCCAGCTGGTCAGGTGACGCCGGAGCAGCTTAGTCAGTAAGTAATAATTAGTAGTTAATTGTAATTTTATTATAGAATCGAACGATTTAGGCCCTGTTCGATCGATTAATTACAGGAGGTAGTTTAAGCTAGGGCTAGCTTTACATACTCTAAATAGGAGGGTATCTCGATCCGTTCACTGGTCTGTGTCGTCGTCTCTCTGTTCGTGACACTGAGGCGATAGGCTCCCTCAATTTTCAGGCTAAATACACCCCGGGCGGGCACCTTGCTTGACGCGGCAAACAGGCGCCGGGATCGGGACTCCTACCTAAGGTATCAAGGTACACTCCAAACTACCAAAACAGCTTTGCCAAAGCATTTATCGCCCGATTCTTTGAGCCACGAACGTCAGCAATCTGTTTGCTTCAAGGGTGCTATTGAAGATGGGAAGGCCAGAACTCACGATGATACTATCCATCTTCTTCAGTTTTTTTTGTTGCATCTCGAGCTTCTTTTGCAACTCTCGGTTCTCCCGCCTCCAGTCATCTCGCATTTCCTTCTCCCACAACTTGTACCGTTGCCGCTCTTCTTCATCCTTGGACCTCTTCCATTCTTTTGGGATGCGGTCACTGCCGTGGTCTTTGAGCAGTCTCCACGCAAGGTCGACGTCTTCCTCCAGCTGCGCTCTGAGTTCCTCGCTCAACGGTGTTGCCAAGCCGTCGCTCAGCAGAGTCCTGGCCTTTGTCCCTTTTCTGGACTTCGAAGTGATGAGGTCGATAATTCGGTGTGCTGACTCTGGCGTATTATCGTGCTTCGTGATAGTGGCACCCTTTCTGTGAAAGCTATCCCACACACCATTCTTGCCCACCCGGTCACGCCCGCCGAAAATGCCCATGGAATCATCAGGCCCGAGGTTTTCCCACATCGTGGTTGCGATGACTACACGACTGTAGGCATCATCGCCCAGGATCTTCTCGAGCAGGCGTGCTCGCTTCCGCTCGTTGCCACTGACGGCGGTGTGAGTAGCGGGGTGCAGGAGGATCAGGCCATCCAGAGGCCGCTCTTTGGTGATGTGACCCTCCTTCCCCAACCATTCTGCAATATCGCGAAGAATCTCCACGTCGCTGCGTGCATCATCGTCGAATCCAGGAGTGTCGACGAGGACGATGGTCTGATCCTTCAACTCGAATTGGACAGCCAGAGGATCTTGTGTGCAGGGGTCCACTCCATGTCCGATCTTCACCTCTCGGCCAGAGGCCATGGCTGTAAATGTTGATTTCCCCGCGCCAGTGACGCCCAGCAGCACAATGGTGACTCGATGATCATCGTCCTTCGGTTGCGTCATCGCCATCGCTACTTGTGTGAGGAGGAACGACTAAAAACGCGGGGTTCTTTTCTTATAACATGGTGGGAAACAACGCGTCAGAATCTGATGTGGGATGTGCTAACACCTGGAAAGTGGCTTCTTGTCTGATGTTTCCTCCGTTTGTGTTATTGCCATGATGGCAGACTTATTGGGCTCCGATCTAAGGCCCGATGACGGCATTCGATGTCGGCCGTGTCTGTCCTGAGCAATACAAAACAACATATTCGGGTATGGCTTATCGGTCGGGCATCATGCAACCGCACTTGGGGCGAGATCGGATCCGATTGGTGGGTCTCGACCACGCGCCCTCAAGTCAAGCCTGACACGTTTGGGGTCTGCAGCCAAGCGCACAACACATATCCAATGAAATATCCCCCGGATGGAACGCCCTGCCAATAGAGTTGTGCATCAAAGTATGGTCTTCCGACCTCACAACCGACGTCGGGCATGAGTACAAATCGGGCACATTTCCTCTCAGTGCAGCGGCTTCAACTCATGGTTCCTGAATGGCTCGTCACGCAAGACCATCCGCCTCTTTCCAGACAGCAAAACTCTTGTCCTCCTCAGGCATCGAGTCACCATGGCTGGAGAAGTGGTGATCATCCTCATTGGTCCTACGCGTTCTGGCAAGACCTCCTTTGCCAAATTAGCCGGGTGCAATGTGGACGGCTCGGGTACGTCTCGGCTCCAGACAAGAGTATTGCGCAGTACCATACTAACATAGCCAAGGCACAACCACCTGCAGAGACTACCAAACAGTAGTCCAGAACAGGAAATTTCGAATCATCGACACACCAGGACTAGAGGATCTTCCGGCGGCAAACCTCGCCATCCTCAAAGATATCGCGCAGACGCTGAGCAAACTCGATCCGTTCAGGGTTGGTGGCGCCATCTTTTTTCACCGCATCACCGATGGCAGATTCGGAGGCACCGCCCGATCCCATCTCGAAATCTTCAGGCAGATCTGCGGTCCCAAATTCATCGGGCAATCTGCCTTTGTTACCACCATGTGGAACAGAGCGGGCCCGAAAGGGCGTGACACGTATGAGGGCCTCCAACGGGATTTAGTGGACAAGTATTTTCGTTTCGGCCCCACCTTTGCATTTGAAAACAAAGAGGAAAGCGTCAACAAGGTATTGGAGCATTTTGCGAACATATCCACAAAGGCACACCTGCAGCTGGCCGAGGAGTTGAAACGTATGGGATCGAGTCTGAGTGGTGTGCGGAAAACTTCGGCGGGAAAGGAAGTACTGAAGGCTGCGGACCGTGGCCCTTGTGTGATTCTGTGAACGGGAGACGGAGAACGAAACAGCTGTACATGGCTAGAAACTACTTCAGTTTCTACTGGTTTGCTCACAAGCGCGTTTTCGCACCGATAGTTACGTACACCAGATATTTACAGTCGACGTTCAATTGCTCAGAGCTTTGCCTGCTGAAGAACGGCAAACTTTGAACCTTGTTAATCTCAACCTCTTTCGTAATCTGCACTTTCAAAAATTGTTGAACACCAAAATTGCGACAGGAAATGTGTAAGCGACAGGCTCGTTTAAGTGGTGCTGGACACTTCAAACATCTCATTTCGCTCGACCACCGAGAAGCACGTCCTCACCATCACGTCTTCTCCACCCTCCCGGAATCGTCCGCTGTATCGAATCCAGCAGTGACCTGAAAGCAAGCACAGTACGTTCCCATCTTGGACTGCGTCCCAAAGCAGAACCACGCGCAACCCACATCGAGAGCCCAGAGAATAGATACGTAGTGCCCGCAACAAGCACTATTGTGATCCCAGCCCATGCCACCTGCTTTGAATCCTTCCAGTCAAAAACACCCAACGCAAATAGAGACTTGTAACACGGATATCTAATTAGCTGCTGTCAACATAGCAACGCGGGTGAAACATACTGTGATGAAAGTCAGCGGTAGATAGATGATTGTAACGGTGGAGAAAACCAAGATATAACGGTTCAACTGCGTCGAGTTTTTTACTTCGCTGACGGATGTTGCGTTAAACAGCTGTCCCGGAAAGGCTCAGTCAGCAAGATCTCAGGAGATCCGAGTTGGCAAAGAGATCATTAGACTCACCCCGTCCCGGAGACTCTCGGCTTCCTCCTGCTTCATCTTGATCCGAGACAACAAAGCAATTCCTAGACGTTCCTGCTCAGCAATCACACTCTCCCAGTTCTGCTTGAACATCATAATGGCCGCAGTGCGGCTGTCCTTGTCAGATGCAGGGGATAAGAAACTAGTCATGTGGTCGGTTTTTCTGGGTAGGAAGAGTCGTTCCATGTCGCTGACGGTCCGACGAAGATCATCTGTGCTCTCACGTATCCATTCCGCGGCTGTGCGGAGGAGCTGAAGGATGGTGAAGTAGAACTTGGACAGTTGTAGGTCGTTTCCGTCAACCATAGCCTCCAGCTGATGGGTCGGGGATAAAATGCTTTCGAGCTAGATTCTCATCGTTAGCAGAGATCGGGGTAGGGGAAGAATATGACAAATGCAGTCACCGCAGCGAGAATCCTGACTTACGTCGTTGTTGAGGGCTTTCCCAATCTCGTCGATCAGGTTTGACCACTGCCTCTCCCACTGAGGAAGCAATGAATGGATCCTGAAAGCGAAGGCCGCAATCCCGGTTGTTCGAAGGGACGGCTGTAGGCCGGCGGTTTCCCAGTCATCCCTACTTGACAGCTGCGCGAGCTCTTCCAGGCGGCTAGCCGTAACGCTGTCGGCCATCGTAACGAGGGTGAACACCGGCAAGTCCGACTTCCATGTTGTTTTCAGCGCAACTGAGTACCGAAGCTCGAATATCCCTGGATTTGCATCGCTGGTGCGTTTGTGCCTGTTGCTGGGTAGAGGTCCTGACACCCGCCTCACGCCGGGGCCGGGAGGCCTGCGCCACCACGTAGGGGCAGTGAAAGCTCGCATGTGGTATTGAAAGACGACGTCTTCCGACTTGTCGAATCTTGTTGACCGTGCCCATCGGTGGTCTGAACTTCCCCATAGGTTGCGACTCAAATCCCATGTGCCTCTGAACTGGCCCACAAAATACTTGGTCAATCGCTGTCTCGACAAGCCCAGAGGCCCCGCCTCGTCTAGATCTGCATCGCGGCAGAGCTGGAGTGCGGCGATGGCAAACAGAGTCTCATCACAAACACCATTTAATCCAAACTTCCTACATGGAAACTGTGAGCAGCTGCCACCCGTGACATGGGCATCGAAGTATTGTTCACCATTCTCTCCCGAACCGCTGTCCGGCCCAACGGCACCTAGACTGCGTCAACCCGTCCACTGGAACGGACTGCTTCCAGTTAGTATGACCGCCAACTGGATTATCTTCGCACTGCAACTCACAATGCGCTCCTTGAACTCCCTGTAGCGACTCACGTCTTCGGATCTACGTCCAAGATTGTTAACAGGTGCAGGCTCTGGCCCCAGCCTGCAGACATAACCGTCCTCATCATAGCAAAATTCATCGAAATCAACGTATGCGCCCTTTAGGAGAGCCGGTGGGTCGATCTTCCACGCGAGGTTGGCCGCGCCTGGAGCATCATTTTGCCTCTCGACGGTTGGCTTCGACCCACGGAATGGCAAAAATACTTCCTCCCAGTCTGGCGAGGAGAAAGTCGATTCTGTCGGGAGTTGTCGGATCTGGTAGTCTCTGGTCTCGTTCTCGTCGTACTCCCACACCCTTGCCTCTTGACGCGCCATGGCGTTTTTCGTCGGGTCGTCAATCAGGTGGGAAGTTGAAAAAGACAAACACACTCAACCCAGAAACAGTCCCAAATTATGATATCTTTGCATTCCAACACCCAACCCAGTCGGAGCCCAACTTGATGCCCACTGCCTGCTTCATGGGTTCGTTGCACCAATCAGATGCTTGCTTTGAGCAACTGCACATTGGTGAGGGGTCAATACAGGCGCCCATCGCAGGTGTGATTAATTGCGAGTGTTCAATTAACACGCGGTTGTAAATGCGACTGGGGATGCGACCGGGGACTGCGGCGCCGGTGAGGGTTAGGGTTATGATGTTGCCATTCCCAATAATACGCGATAAACTGCCCTGTGCTGTCCTGTTTGAGCACTTGGTCGCACGAAGAAGCGAAAGGCATTGCCAAAATGTAGTCGAGTTGATGGTTTCATTTCTTCTTGCATACAATCTTGAGGGAGAAAACGGAGCTGTTGCTGTGATTATCGTTGAAAGGGCAAAGCAAGCATGTGTGTGAGTCATCAGGCTGCCTGATGTGCAAAATTACCCCGCACGAAGTATGTACATTGGTAGATCACACTGAGAAAGCGCCTGAGCAACGAGGCAAGGATTGAGCCGCCTCCCCCATGACAAAGAAATCGGGACAAACTCCGAAAACCGACCACTAAAAAAACCGGATTTTTGTCCCGATTTTTTTGTCATGGGGGAGGCCGCTCAATGCTTGCACTTGGGCCAAGAAAGCCGCATGCAAGGTTTCGGCGATCGAAGGGGCTGGACAACCTCCCCTCGCTGGCAAGACTTAAAATGTCCATGTGATAAGTCTCTTCGCACCTCATCGTTCTCTCACTTGGCAATTAAACTTCTGGCACTGCAAACTCTAGTAACGAAAATGCCTCTCCCGCGCTCCTTTCTCCCCCTTGTCAAATCCACACGATTCTGGACCGACTACCTCTTCCTCACCGACACGCCATATCCTCCACCACTGGCATACAAAGCGGCCTTCCAACATGCCGATGACGACTCGGACGAGAACTCGGACGAGAACTCGGAAGAGAACTTGGACCAAGATTCGAACGATCAGATAACAAACAATCAGGATGATGCCCCAGACGACTTGCAATCTCCCACCGATAACGCGTCCCAGAACAGCGATTCCGACGGCGAAGCCTCGGATAACCAATCCACCTCCTATGGCTCCGGCTCCGGCTCTCCCAGACCTCGCTCCCCCCTCCTCTACTACAACCTAGTCTTCCCCTTCAACCGGGACCTGGACCCGACGGATCAAGAATTCAACCTAGCCATCTCGATTGACCCCATCCTCTCCTACATTCCACTCACTTTTCACGCCCCTGACGTCTATGATGTGAGGATTGCTCACGACGACCAAGCGCATTGGCATCCGTTTGTGCTGAAGTGGGGGGAGTTGGAGGCGATTTCCAGAGCGGTTGCATTGACTGTCCGTGATGAGGATCAGGAGGGATTATACCAGCATCCTGGGTTGCCGCTGTTGTTTCTGTATCGCTTCGCGCCGATTTGTCAGGGCGATGATATCGATAGGATTGTTGTCATGCTGGCAAGGGCGTGGAAGAGGGTGTTGGGTGCGGGGGTGAGCGATAGGGATGTGCGGAGGTTGATTGAGAGGATGGACTGCAGGGGAAGGGGATTTCGCTGGTTCAAGGAAGGCGAGAACTGGTGGATTGGAGAGGGTGAGAATGCAGAAACTGCAGAGGAGGTGTATACGTACCGGAGCAAGGAGTCTGTGAGGAGTGGGAAGTGGCTGAGTCAGGAGTGGAATCAGTTTGTGGAGGAGGCGAGGGCTGTCGTGGAGGGTGCTGGAGGAGATGAAGTGCCGACCTCTGAAGAAGACTGCGAGCTGGCCGCGAGGTTCGTTCCAAGGCCACGACACAGCCTTAATGTCTGGCTGGCCCTGCGGGAGAAGGATCGCCCTCTGAGCCAGCGAGCCGGGCGATATTTCTACTTGACGCTCGACGGCGTGCTGCGAATCCTTGACATGGGGGGCGCAAGTTCGTCTGGGGCAAGCAGTTGCACTATCAACGGGCGCAGCGTGTACACGTCTGACCACTCATCTGTCACCATCTATGGCAGCCTGGAACGTGGCAGGGCAATGATTAAACAGATGCTCTGGTGGCTTTGTGCTCCGTTGGCGACCACTCTTAGAGATGGATCAACCTACCACGAGCTGCCTTTGGATCTGGCGGATGAGACCCAAGACAGCACCGAAGAGGCATACCTTGGAATCTGTGTCCCGGACATCCTCCCCGACTGCAGTTGGCTTGTCTCTCATACCCTACCCGACACTCTTCACGTTGCACTCGAGTCCAATGAGGTACTTCAGGGCACGGCTCAGCTAGTGCCCACACCAACAAGCGACGGCTGGTTTACTGTCAAGACAACCGATGGCGGAGAGCTAGGATTCAATTTCAGTCGTTTTGATGGGGAGGCGGCGGCGGGCACTGGGGCCCTGGGTTTGCGACAAGTCACGCCCCAGGCATCTGCTGTTCTGCATCGGCTGATGGAGGTGTCAGGAGCAGTCTTGACGCCTGTCGCACTCACAGCGAAGCCCCTGAGAGAGGACATTGCGGAAATATCATGGGTGCCGCACCGAGTCGTGGACTCCGAAACGTTGCATGGGATTCTGTCTCCGGGAGCATTCGAACTATGGACGAAAGCCGAGAGGAAAGACGATGCGGCTAATGACTCTGATGAAGAGCCGTCCACGCCACGATGGTGAATACCTGGTACCCATACACTGCTGAAGACGCCGCGTCCCATTTGATATTAGACTTTCATGACAGTTACAATGTCACCATCATGCAATGCCGCATAGAGAATCAAGCTTAGACCTTGTTTATCACATGATGGACGCCGTCAGTCCATTTTCTTTTTCCCTCCCGCCCCGTGAACTCCCTACCATCTGCCCGGCGCTCACCCCCGTGACCTGCAGCCCCCCTATAGAAAAGTGCTCCTTCATCCCTGTTAGCTATCTGTATAGCCTTACAGGTCAATCTTTACTGCCTTCTCCAAGGAGGGCGGAGGCTTCCTTACGTCAGGAAACAATGTCTCCCACGCAGACATGACCTCAAACGTCTTCTCCGCCTCTCCATTTCGTGCCATGATTTCCATGCCGTGCGGTCTACCGTTGTAAGACGAAAAGCCCAACGGCACATTGGCAATTGGATATCCCACTGCCGATGCCATACTCGTCAGATACGATTCGCCCGACGCCATAATTACATCTGCGCCTGTTGCCTTGAAGCATTCCTCAACGGCGTCGCGGAAACTCTTGCGAAGGTACTCGAGGTCGTGGAGGTACTTTTCGTGGCTCATGGTATGTTCTAAGGCGCTCTCGAGAAGGCTCTGGCTCGGTTTCTCTGGAAAGTATGAGAGAGGGTTGCCCATGGTTCGCAGGAGGTGGATCTTACCAGGGGGGAGTTCGAGATCGGCGTGTTTGTTATTGAAATCCAAAAAGTCCTGGGCTGCCTGTAGCCCTGGCTTGTTGAAAAGCGCAAGAAATCTCTTGAAGGTGAAGGCAAGGTCGTGTGCTAACAGTCGTATTAGCTACCTCGTAATCACTGCGATGATGCTTCTTCTCACTCACTAAGAAGATCACCAATCTGAGCTGTGCCGTACTTTTCGGTGATCGCACCCGGCATCAGCAGTGGGGCGTTGTATGAGACTTCTCCTCCACATCTATCAATTTTGTCATAGCATTAAGCATGGCATGTTCCTTGAAATAGGGGTTCTTAGAGGCGCGTGGTCTTTTCGTCTCGCCATAACTTACAGGTTCATCATCAAATGCCGGCACTGGCTTACAGACCCAATCCGCAAACTGCCAGGTCTTGTAGTCCAGGTATGCAACCTTCAGTCCGTCCCAAGACTTCACTAGGTGTGAGTTGAAATCTCTTCCTAGCAGCAGAACATCCATGATATTGGCACAGTCCTCAACCGATTTGGCAAGAGGGCCAGCACTATCGAACCCGGCACCTCAGGACATGGTACCTTTCATGTTGATGTCGCCTACGGTCCCTTTGATACTGTAAAGGGCAGCACGGATTCCTGGCTGCACAATAGAACCATATGACTCGCTGCCAATGCTGAAAGCCGAAAAGCCTGATGTCGTGCCAAATGCGGAGCCTGAAGGAGATCCACCTGGAGCCCAGTAACATTCTGGCCCTTCGATCAAAGGAAGATGACCTGATCCACGGTCGCGGTTCCTTTATTATTCCATGCTAGGCTCCGTTCCATGCTAGGCACCGTCACATACTAGGTTTTGTTCCATACTAGGTACGTATCTGTTTTTCTACGTCAGTTGCATTTGTGTCCCTCTGATCGGAGAACCAGTAGTCTGGGAGTCGGCTTTTCAGGCCGACAACAACGTTCTGTGGGTGTGGTTCTCTTTGTGGTTTCTTCCCTGTTTCACCATCGCACTAGTTCACTATAACAAACAATGTAGTTCGAGTTAAAAACAAGTTCGCAAGTGATAGAATATCACGCTAGCCAAATGTGTTCACATCGCTCCGATCGGAAGGCTTCCCCATTCATCATGCCGTGAACATAACAGTCCCCAACTAGCTCCCAAGTTTCTCCTTTGGATCGGACGAGGGCTGGCACATTCAGCCCCTTTAACAGCACTATACGGTCCCCAGTTTGTGCGAGAGCTGGAACTAGGCCAAGGTAGCCTTTATCCGTCCGCATCATACGCCTGTGCGTGATTGTTCTTCGAACCCTGAACTGAAAGTCATTTGCGAGCGCCGCGGCCAAGATCCGCTGAATGAAAATGGTCTTTCCGATAAACCTAGCCAGCGAATCCATCCAGCCAAATGCTGACAATGGCAGGAGGTGCATGCGGCTGAGGAGCAAGTATTTCCGAAACATTTTCCAAATCTTCTTCGACTGCGTTCTGCACTCATCCCATTCTGACGGAGAGCATCCTGCCAAAAGAATCTGCCAGCTGGCGTCAAACACGCTTTCCCCCGTAGGATCATAGATGTCTTTCCAGCTGGATGCATCCCCTAGGCAAATCTTCTGCCAGCAATGGCTCACGATGCATTCATTCCGAAGCTGCTTGAACAAAGACTTCATGTGATTCTCTGCACTGGGCCGGTAAGGATGCCTGATAAGCCCGAGGACGACTACCTCGCCAAGGAACTGCGCTTCAACTCCGAGCATCGCACCATCTGCGGAAAAGGCCGGTGTCCATCTGCTCTGCCCTGCGGCCTGGTACTCTGGGACATTGAGCAGCAGCTGAGCGCGGAGCGAAAAGGGAAACGCAACATCAGTTTCGCTCCAGTCAGGGACCCAACTCGGCATCAAGGGATCCCGACGAGCGACGGGGTTGTTAGGCGCCGTGATAATGTTCAGGCTGTTTTCTCGAAGCATATACTCCTTGGCGACCAATCTGTACAGCTCGCGGGTCGATAAGTTGTAGTCGGCGCAAAGAAATCTGTCCGTGCAGAGACCAAGGAGGGCGTAAACTTTGTCCCTATCGTCGGTAGCTAAGGACAGCCGGTGGCGGAGTATGGCTTGTAGTAGGCTCACTGGGGCGCCCTTCGAAAGAGATACCCTCTCCAACTCGATAGCATCCACTGCATCCATACCTGCAGAGTTGTTGACCCCGATCAGATTAATTCCAGTTTCCAGCTGCAGGATAAAACAGAGGTCCTTCCAATTTAGTGACAGCTGCCCCACATGCAAGATGGCATCTGCGGCAACCGCGACTTCCTGGATGATCCACACCCGACGGAACCAAGGCCGCGAGAGCAAGGAGGACAGGGAGAGGATGTGTTCTTCGTGAAATCCCAAGGAGCGTTGCTTCACCATTCGATCCTCTGAAAGAGCCGACATGTCGATCGTGGCCAGCTTCTCGGTGAGTTTGACCAGCGGTTGGAGTCTTTCCCCCTCCGCCTCTTCCCCAAGCCAAACCAAAACCTGGCGCGCTTGACGGTATACCTCCCGCATCATGTTGACTTGTTTGCCTTTCTCGTCGTTATCCAACTGGTTGATGCATATCGCATCAGTCCAGAGGACCGTCGGCTCTAGGTGGTGGCGGAAGCGCCTTAGGGCGGAGCTGAGACTTTCGCTGAGTGGAAGGTACGCATTGTCGTCACAGAAGATTCTGTCGACGATTTTCGCCGGTCCCCAGCAGTACGAGACCGCCTGGTAGCTGGGATTTTCGTCGAGGGAGACCTGTCGGATCCGACATCGTAATGCTTCCTCGGGTTTCGCGGGCTGCAGCTCTAGTAGCCGGATTGCCCGAGAACCAGGGGCCTGAGGAAGTTGGTCGTACTGGTACAGGGTCATGGTACTAGATTAGATCAATACCTTCGGCAGGCGACAGAAGGACGATAAGAGTGCTAGTCGTGGCCAGCCGTGGCAGTCATGACAAGTACGTGCATGAATGAATTTCGACTCGTATACCTACGCAGGAATTGCGAATGGTGAAACGAGCGGTAGACTGGGCTGAGCCTTCGGACCTAGGTAGGTAGGTAGGTAGTCTACCTATATGGAAGCCGAAACTGCACTTTTCTCACCAGACACTCAGCTGGCTGAACCGGAGCGCAGCGCCATGCACACTGAGCGAAAATGGCACCCAAAATAGGCGCCTATGTGTGAGACGCGATTGCCCTTCATCAAATAAAAGAGAGCCGCGGCGTCCCGATAGTGCCTCGAGATGAGACCGCATCTATCTATTATCAACCTGGTTGGATGCACACGCGTGGCCGGGGACGAAATGGTGTCCAGCCAGCAAGTAAGGCAGCCTATTAAGACACCCCTTCTCCCTCTGAAACGGGCGGTTGCATATTCAGGCCGCACTGCCCCCAAACGGCACTTCCCGGGCCCAGCCTGGTCCCTCACCGCCTTTGGCACTCACGACACGGTATTATTTGGGGCTTTCCGCTCAATTTGCCCAACCCAGGATTTTTTCCTCGCAACATACCTCTTCAGCGAGGCTCTTCCGCACGACCCGCGCCGCCATCTCACCCACCATGCCGCTCCCTTTTTCCCTGCCCCAGGCCTCCCTTGCCGCCACGATCCTCACTTCTACTGTTGGAACCTACATCGCTCTCTCGCCTCCCAACCCCGCGACGCAGTCTACGCCCCCGACCGGCGACTCGATCCGATTGTTCACGCACAAGCACATGACCAAAATCGCCGTTGCACCCCTGGGTCTCCTCGCACTCCACACTTCTAGCCTCGCTTACCTGTACCCGGCCGTTCCGGCCGCCCTCCTCCGCTACGGCACGGAGAATGGATTAAACCCGAGCCTCGTCACCTGGTCTACCTTGACCGCTGTCCCGCTCGCGCTGATCATATGCGCGGGGATGCCGCTCCGCTTGGCGTCGTACGCCTCGCTCGGAAAGAACTTCACCTTTACACTCGCAGAGCCTGACCGATTGACGACGACGGGGCTGTATCGCTACGTGCAGCACCCGAGCTATACTGGGCTCATGGTGCTCATTGTCTGCAACCTCGCTTTGCTGTGCAGGACAGACGGGGCGCTGAGCTGCTGGGCGCCGCCGGCATGGTACCGCGTGCTCCGAGTAGCGGAGTGGGTACTGGCGCCAGTGGGGTTGGCGGCGGTCCTGTTTGCGGTATGGACGCGCGTCAGAGAGGAGGAGAGGATGTTGAGGGCCGAGTTTGGACTTGATTGGGAGAATTGGCACGCACGTACAGCGCGGTTCATACCCTGGCTCTTTTGACAACTTGGATTGTTGCCTGAAAGAACTTAGATTGGGACCTAAGGACACCTGATGAAAGCGACTATGGATTTGGAGCCGCTCAGTAAAAGAGCCCGTAATCAATCTACCTCTGTGTCTTTAGCTTGCAAGCCGTTCTGGAGCTGATTCGGCATTGGAAATCCTCTCACCTCTTTTAAAATGTAAACCATACCCTCTACCTCCCATGCGAAGATGAGAAGTGGTAAGTCATTCAGGGCTAGTGTCTAACGTTCTTTTAGCTTCAGGTTCGTTCACTGTGTAATACGCAGTTATGGCATTTTTTCCATCCTCATCCTCATTAGCCAACCCCTAAGCCGTATTCAAGCGTCAGCACCCCTACCAGCACACCAACAACTGCGGCGCCAGCAGCTTCACCTACAAATGGCACTCCAACGGCGTCGATGTAAACGACTGTCGTACCATGAGTGGGAAACAATAAAAACCAGGGCTACTACACGATGACTCTCTCCGAGGATAGTAGGCTTCAAACCTGGGGCTCCTCCCTGAACTGCATTTGTCTCTGCTCATATGGTGAACAGGTGCGTTCACCTAGCATGCCACGATGCAGCGCGTTTACTTCTAGACAAGCTCTTTACAGCCCAAAAAAAATAGCAAAGACAGTTCAGTGAACATCAACGAGAACAACGAGGACGAGGATGAGGAGGAAAGCGGGGAGTATGTGTCAGAAAGAAGGGGGTTCTGGCCAGAGGCCAGAACTGCCAGAAAGAAGAGTCTGGAAACCACCAGAACAATAGATTTGTAACCATTGCCACAGACGCGCGATTGTAGCCGCGTGGCTTTGCCACACGGCTTGCCAATACTCGCAGATATAAGGAAGGCTCTCTGGCTCAGCCAGAGAGCCGAACAAGCAATACAATCACGCAGTTGCAACCCCTTCAATTCCACAGAATCCAGAGTGCAGTGCTTCCAACAGTATGGCAGTGAGAACAGCTGCAACAGCGAGGATGGAGCAGTTCAGGCAGCGCCCGGTCTAACGATCAGCCTTAGGTCAGGTCCAGTGAGATCTGCCTCGATCAGATGGACTCGGTCGGAGCGTTGCAGGAAATAGCCCCGATCGTACTACAGGCTTAAAGCGAGGGTTTCCTCAAAGAACACTCCGACTTAGACAAGGTGGTCCATACTTATCCCACCGCTCAACTCCTAGCTATATCACGTCTTTAATAACGTTAAGATGATTCCTTGGGCGTACTGCACTGTTAGGTTAGAGAGTACACGTGCCTTAGCCTATAACGCCTTAAAAGCAAAGTAAAATACACTGCTTTATAACAACGACATCCTTATATAATCCTTAAATATATTTGTATCTTAATAGACCGGAAGTGTGTCTTACTATTAAGATATGGCACTTATAAAGATTTGATATAATTTAAGTCGAGACGTTTATTTAACTTATTAAAGATATGTATAAGAGAAGGTTATTTACTCTTAAAAAGTGAATATGTTTTATTTTAATAAAAAGATAGAATATTAAAGTTACTGTGAATTAAGATAAGATATTATATTACCCTAGTGTTAAGATACTTTTATAGTATAAAGGATTTGTAATTAGGTATAAGGCCCTGTTAGTTAATAGGGTGTAAAAAGTTTATAAAATTTATTACAATTATCAGGTATGTTAAAGGGTTTCAGATGTTAAAGATATTAGTTAAGTGATACTATTTTAAAACTTAAATTTTTCCAATATATAATTTGAAGGATGAAAAGGTTATAGTTAACTCTTATAGTTAAAAGGACTAGTTAATTAGTATTATACTTATTTAATAAGATATTTAAAAAGGCTTTAATAACACAAATAATTTAAGACTATAGTACTAAATAGTGGCCATAGCGTATAAAAGGCTTAATTTTTAATAAGGGTAGCTTTTTAGATTATTTAAAGCTTAAGTTTTATAATACTAAATATAACGTTATAAGGCTGCCTAGCAGCCTTACTATTCATAATAATAGTGTATTACCTAGGTATATTTCATTAAATGCTGTAATATATTATATAATATTATCTGTATTACCCTTTATAATGTTTAGTTAAATAAGTATTAAAAACCGGAGTGATAAATAAGATTTATAATTATACCTAATATGTGTGATAAGGAAGCTGATAAAACAAGCAAGCTGATAGGTTTCTACCACTCCACTACAACTATCCTTAATTAAATAACCACAATACTAGGAATTAATAATAACTAAATTAGAAACAGATAAGTCAGATAATTTTACAGCTTTCTTATAAGTACATGCATTACAGCCAGGCTTACCGCGCACACTATAGCACTCAATCTTTAAACAAGACCCCCCTACACCACTACCATTTTATTATGTTTCCTAAGCTAACTGCTTACTTAAAGCTTTTTAATCTAATAAATCCTGTGCCTCTTATATAGTTAGTAACCCTTTAAGCCATACATGTGTTTTTTTCACTTTCTATTACGTATAAAGCCCCTTATTAGCCTATTGTAATATTAAGACCTCTGTACGTAAAAGAGCTACCTTATACATCATAACAATCATACCTTTCACTAATCGATTTATAATAGTTAACACTAAGGTTAAAGAGCTACTCTAATAGTTAGAAATTCAAGTTTAAATAAATATTAATTATGAGGTAACTTTTTAAGGGTTAAATAATATTTAGGAGACTTAAGGTAGTATAGTAGTTAAGCTTAAGATAAGGGGTGTTGAGATTTAAATATGTATATTTAATTAAATATTATCCTTTTTAATGAACTGGTGCGATGGCGCAACAGGGAAGAAACCACAAAGAGAACCATACCCACAGAAGGTCGCAATCGGCCTGGAAGGCCGACTCCTAGACTACTGGTCCTCCGATCGGAGGGACATAAATGCAACTGACGTAGAAAAACAAACACGTACCTAGTATAGAACAAAACCTAGTATGTGTCGGAGCCTAGCATGGAACAACAAAGGAAACGTGACTGTGGATTAGGTCATCTTCCTTCGATCGAAGGGCTAGAATGTCACTGGGCTTTCAATGGGAGGTCTTTGTGGTGAAAATCGTCGGATTGATGATTGTTGTCAGAAAGAAGGGGGTTTAGAGGCCCTGGGCATCTAGTCAGCAGAGCTGACTGGATACCTGGCACTGCCAGTACGCCAGTGAGCCTCAGCTACCAGAGTGACGAAGCCTGAATCCTGTAGAATAGTTTATAAAGAAGCCTCTGGCTTCCAGCCAGAGCTAGAGGAACAGAGTCAACACAAGCAATACAATCACGCAATTGCAACCCCTACAATTCCACAGAATCCAGAGTGCCGCACTTCTAACAGAAAGCGATAGTTAGTAAGGTGGTACTCTCCAGACCCTTTCTATAGCACGCTATGTGTAGAACGTGTGGAATATAGTTGCTGTTACTAAATGCTAGTATCAGTGGATCCACTTTTACTAAGTCTTTAGTGTAGTGGTTTATACTACAGTTATGAGCCCGGGAGGCTAGCTAAGCCTATAACTTTCCTATTACTAAAGTCGTCAGTTTGAACCCGCGTTTAGAGCAGGTTTTCTTTAGCACACGTAAGCGATTAGTTAATGTTATATATCACTAAGAATGAGTTAAGCCAGATAACTAATGATGGATCCAAGTTGCGAGAGAACTGCATTTAGTCTAGCAACTAGGGTGTGTAGAACGTGTAGAATATAGTTACTACTACTAAATACTAATATCAGTAGATTCACTTTTGCTAGGTGTTTAGTGTAGTGGTTTTATACTACATTATAAAAAAGAGAAATAGTATAAAGAGTAAACTAATGAAGAAAAGAAATTCTAGCTATTATTATACTGTGAAATATAATGCTGTTAATTTAATTTAACTCACTTTGCTATATCTTAAATCTTAACAGCCTTATTATCCGAACCGATACCAGTCGACTACCGTCTTCTAAGAAGGCTACAGAATTAACGTAGCTGTTATAGCTTGTAAGAGTCTGTATACTGTAACGACCCTGCAGGCCGTCACTTGGGCCGGAGCGGCCCGACGGATCCCCCGCAGAAGGAACAGTGCAGGAAAACAGTACGCACGGTACTGCGCACTGGGCTAGGGGTGCAAAGACCCGAAGCCCCTACGACTAACCAGCAGTTGCTCAGTCTTGGCAAGAGTGCTCACCTACTGAGCATCTGTGAGACCTCTAAGCAAGGAGTGCTCAGTAGCAGGTTGCTTAGCTCCTTACTAAGCAACAGGCCACTAAGTAAGGTATAAGGTACTTTTAGCTGGTTAATATAGATAGTTATGGTTGTGCCCATAACCACGGTAAGGGACTCTAATCCCTTACGCTAATATTTAATTATTCATTTATATCCTATTATTTAAACTCACCTTTATACATTATAATAATAGCGACTTACAGTAACATTAAACCCCCTGTCTAAGAGTGTTAGCTTAATAAGCTATCTTTAGAACGCCTTTTACTTATTAACGTCCTGTTATATATTTTGTCTTAACCTGCACCAGTCCTTTTAAAGCCTATATTAGGTATAGGTTATAATATAATATTAACGTTACAGTTTTAAACACTGTTTATTAAATTCCCAGACATTACCTCTCTCTTACTAATATGTTAATCTCTAGAAAAGGTAAGGAAATTAAGGAAGTGTAAGCTTAGCCTTAGCTCCCTATTATCGATAAGTTAGCCGCACGCCTTAAAGACTTAAACTTTAACTAATAAGGACTAGTTAAAGAACTTAATAAAGCCTTCCCTAAAGATATTAAGAGCTATATTAGCCTTATCGAGAAACTTTAAGCTTAACTTAACACTGTTAAGCTAGAGAATAATAACCTTAAGAGCTTACAGAAAAAATAAGTGAAGCTCCCCTTACTGTTACGCTTTAAAGGAGACTTTACGTAGCTAAAGTTATAAATAGCCTAGCTTTAGAGCTATATTACCTATTATAATAAGCAGTTCTTTAAAGAAGAAAGAAAAGTTAAGTTCGTTAGAGCTTTACTAGATAAAGTAACTGCTTATTAGTATAAACCTTATATGAAAATAATTAATAACCTCTCTGTAAATAGAGTATGTAAAAAAGCCCTTAAGACTTAAGCTCTTTTCGACGACTTTAACGTTTTTATTAACTAACTTTAAACTAAGTTTAGGGAACTGGATGCCCTAAGGTGGGTTAAGTAACGGCTTATAACCTTAAAGAAGACGTCTTTAGTCCTTAAGTTCTCTATATGTTTTAAACTAAAAGCAGTAAAGACTAAGCTTGGCTAAAAGGCTTTAATAATGTTATTTTAAAGCAGCTTAAAAGAGCATGTTATTAGAGACCTTTACTAAAAAGACTGTCCGGATTATCTTTAAGAGTTAGTTAAGATAATTATTAAGGTTAATAATTAATATTACAATTACTATTATCGGAAGAACTTCTGGAAGGAATAAACTCCTTATTAGCTAAATAAACTTAAGAAGGGGAATTAATCGATTATAACAGGTCATTATCCCGGACTAATAGACATTAGTATAGTAAACTGTTAAAATTAACCTAACTGTAATAAGCCTTAACAGTAATAGTAGTAGAAGCAGCTTAAAGACTTATCTTAGGTCTAGTGCTTTAATTACGATAAAAAAGGCCATATAGCGTAGTAGTACCTATTATTAAAGTAAGTTGGTTAGAAACTAGTTCCAGAAGGAGGAAAGCACGTTAGATTTAACTTTAGAGATGTCTATATCAGGATAGCAGGTAATGAAGAAGACTGCACCTAGATAGATAAGTGTAAGTTAAGAGATAAGGAAGAAAAAGAAGAACCTTAAGATGTAATATACCTAATCCTTAAGGGTATCTTAGAAGAGTCAGCTATAGAGGTATAGGTTGTTACAGACCAACTTTAAAATAGAAACTTAAAACCGTTAAAGGTGTAGGTTACAGAAGACTAACTTTAAGAAGAGATATTCCAGTTAGTTATTATAAGTTTTAAAAACCTTACCTTATAAGCCTAGGAATTAAGGAAGTCTAAAAAGGACTTTAATTTAAACCTTACTAAAATAATTAAGGGAGTTGAAGAATTAGCTCTTTAGGCCACTTAAGTAGTAAAGTAAGCCTTAAAAAGTAAAAGAGAATAAACTAAGAGAATCGAATTAGAAAAACGAAAGTTCTTCTTAACTATACCCCTTAAAACCCTTAAACATTTTAAGCACGTTAAGTAGATTAGTACCCTCACTTCCTTAAAAGAAGGATAGCTTAGATAGCTACCTTATATTAAAGCTAATATACCTTAGACCAGTACCTTAAGGATCCCCTGAGAAGGCATAAAGTAAGCACACTAACGGAGAGTCCAGGAGTTAAAAGAAAAATATTAAGAGTTAGTAGATAAAGTGGAGGACCTGTAAATCGAAAGCTTTACTGTCACGTTTAAAGATAAAGTGGTAGAAATTAGGTTATATCTCTATAATAAAGTTCGCTTTACTAATTAACTTGAATATTAACTTGTTAAGGAAAGCTATTTTGTGGAAGAATAAGTTTAGTTATTATTACTTAAGTTTTAAAAAGAAGTATAAGAGAAATAGCATATATAAAAGTAAGTGGAAGAAGAAAAGAAATAAAACGTTACTTCCCTTATCCTATATTTTATAACTGTAACACTTACAGTTAATATTAACCACCTTAACTACAGGGACATATTATAAATTAACTGTATATATAATAACTATACTCTTAACCAGTATTATAAACCTAAAGCCTTTTATAATCATTTCCTTAACGCTTAAAGATAGGATTACGCTGTTATAAGAGTAAAGTTAAAACTAACTTACTATTAAGTCTCTTACTCCTTAATAAGAGAAGCTGGTAATAAAAGAAAGGTTACCGTAATTAATTAAGCTCCTGTTACGTGTTAATAAGGAGGGGTACTTAATAACTGCCTAATTATAACATACTTATTACATCTTAACAGAAAAGTTAGAGAATAGTAGAAGTGAGAAGACTATTAGCAGATTTAAGAGTAAAAAGACATTACTGTAATCCAGTCTTACAGAGTGTATTATTAACTTATTAAAGATTTCTAAAATATTATACTGTTTAAAGTTAACTGGATATTAAGACGTGAGAACTTAAGAAAGGTGGATTGTTAAGTTTATTAAAGTTACCTGTTTTTCTAAAAGGAATTAAGAAAAGGATATAAGCCTTTTAAAAGGGCTGAAAACTAGTAATTTACTAGTTAATAAAAACTCTAAGAAAAAGGAAAAACATTTAAAGGTTAAGCCAGATAAGACCTTAAGGATAGATAATTATTATAACTTAGATATTAAAAGAGTATAAGCATTATTCCATTAATATTAACGTAACAGACGGAAAAGGGAGGCTATTTAAGGTAAGAACAGTAAGTAATAACGGAAATGCTTTTAACTTAATACACCCCTTATTAATTAACTGAAAGAAACTTCCTAATTAAGAGTATAAAGAGGTTATTCCCATTTGGAATAGAGAAGGAGGCTTATATTAGTATAATAATAGTAAAGTTACTTATTACTTACTACTTTTAATTAAAGTAAATAAGGATAAATAATAAGTAGACTTTAACGTTATATTAATTATAAGGTATAACATAATCTTAAGTTTACCTTAGTTAAAAAAGTATAATCTTATAATTAACTAAAGAAGTAGCCACCTTACCTTCAGTAAATCCCTTAGCTGTAATTACCGTTTGGAGAAAGTTAAAAAGGTAATAAATTACTTTAAAGATATATAAAATACTTAAAAGCATGCTAAACCCTTAGAACTAAGTACAGTTTAGGTTAGGTTTATTAAGACGGTTAAAGGATTAAAACGTCTACCATATTGCTTAAATAACAATTTAGAAAGTAAAAGAAAGTAGGAAATTAATCCACAGATAAGTGAAGAAGTTAACTTATTTAAAGTATTTATTAAATATAAGAAGTTTACCCTATTTTGAAAAAAGATACTGTAACTATTAGATTATAGATTATAGGATTACGAAATTAAGTTAAAGCCAGGAGTAAAGCTCCGTAGCTTTTAACCTTACTATTTAAACCCCTAACAGGCTAAAACCTTAAGGGAGTACATTAATAAAAATCTAAAGAACGGATTTATCGTAGAGTCCTAATCCCTAGTAAGGTACCTAATGCTATTTGTCTTAAGGAAGGGAGATAGTAAATTACATATAGTTATTAATTACTGAATGTTAAATAAGGATATAATTAAAAATCGTTACTTATTACCACTTATTACAGAAATATAAGAATGGATTATTAAAGTAAACTAGTTCTTTAGTCTTAACTTCCTTATAGGATTTAATTATATTAAAGTAAAGGAAAAGGATAAGTATAAGATAGCTTTTTAAACTTGTAACAGGTATTACTAATACTGTATCATGTTAATAAGATTAACAAACGCCCTTATAACCTTTTAAAGCCTTATTAACAGTGTTCTTTACCCTTTCCTTGATAAGTTTATCTTTATATATTTAAACGACGTTTTAATTTATTCCGAAACTTTAAAAGAATATTAAAAGTATATACGACAGGTTTTAATAACTCTTGAAAAGGTAAAGCTAATAGTAAATTTAAAGAAGAGTAACTTTTACGTTTAGGAATTAAACTACTTAAGGTTTAAAGTAACCCCTAAAAGGCTTAAAATGTAACTAGAGAAGATAAAGGTAATTAAAGATTAACCTACTTTAAAGAACTAAAAAGAGTTATAAGCCTTTATTAGCTTTATAAACTTCTATTACTGTTTTATTAAGTACTTTACGAAAATTGTAAGATTACTTTATAAACTTACAGGTAAGGGAAAGCTGTTTAAGTAAATTAGTAAATAGTAAAAGGTATTTGAAGAACTTAAGTATACCTTTGTTATAATATTAATCTTAACTCTCTTTAATTTCTTAAAGCCTTTCTAAGTCGAGATAGACTCCTTAGAATTCACAATTGGTAGAGAACTTAGCTAAGTTTAGGATAACAGGAAACGTTACTTAATTACCTTTTTATTAAAAAGAATTTACAGTTTAGCCTTACGATATCTAATTTATAATAAGGAATTAATAACGATTATTTAGTGCTTTATTAAGTAGGTACTGTATTTAAATAGTATGGAAGAACTGGTTTAGGTTTTTTTAGACTATAATAACCTTTAGTACTTCCTAATAAAAGAACTTAATTTATAGTAAATATAATAAGTAGAGTTAATAGCTTTATTCCACTTCCAGATTTATTACGTTAAGGGAAAAGATAATGGGTGAGCTGATACTTTTAGTTAGAGATAAGATTATAAAGATGTTAATCTAATCCTAATCCCTATTATTATATTTAATAAAGTAAAGAATAGTATGTTAAAATATACGTTATAAATGTCAGATAATTAAATATTAGAATAAACTATTAATATTTATATAAACTTATAAATAAAGTATAATATTTATTAATAGTAACAGGACTTTTAAGTAAGAAGGTTAGTAAAAGGTACCTGTAAGTATAAATACCCTTTAAAAGACTTCTTAAAACATTTATCAGATTATAATAAGGAGTGCCTAATATATCTAAATTACAGTAAAACTGGTTATTAATTAAAATAGCTATTAGAAGGTGTAAGTGGCGCACTTAAACTAAAAGTAAGACTTTAATATTAAGAGAAACTGTATATTTATAACCTAAATAAACGAAAAGAGTATATTTAACAGGTTTATAAGTCTTAGCTTAGAAGACATATAGGCTAAGCTAAGACCCTTCCGTAAGCTTAACAGATATACACCTTCCTGGGAGTGAAGAAGTTAATTAAGGAAGTAATTAATAACTATAATATCTGTTATTAAAAGTAAAACTAACGTTATAAGCCTTATAAACTTCTTAAACTACTCCCTGTATTATAGGCGTTATAAAGCTTAGTCTTACTTAACTTTATTACTAAGATTCTAAAGTTTAAGGACCCTGTTACAGGAGTTACTTATAATTAAATCCTTGTAATAGTTAACAGATTAACGAAATAAGCTTACTTTTTACTAACTTTAAAGGATATAATAGCAGAATATCTCACTTATATCTTTAAGAGAGAAGTAATCTTATAACACCTTTAGTTAAATAATATCGTTACAGATTAGGATAAGCTAATTATATTAAAGTTTTAATAAGGATTAATATAGAGAATAGGTGTAAAAAGTAAGCTTTTAACAGCTTTTTACTTATAGACGGATAGTTAAACGGAGTAAGTTAACTAGATACTTATAACGTATCTTTAAGCTTACGTTAACTTTAAATAAGATAATTAGCTTAAACTGTTACTAACAGTATAGATAGCTTATAATATAACGTTAATTAAGTTAATAAGTATATTATTATTCTTCACTAATTATAGTAAGGAGCTTAAGCTTTGTTAAGGCTTACCTATTAATGCCCCTTAAGCTGTAGTCTGTATAGACTAGATATAAAAACTATATAATTACTTATAAACCGAGCTTAAGTTTATATGTGAATAAATAAAGAAGTTTATTAATAAATATTAAACTAAGTAATTAATACTTAAGAAAGGACTTTATTATAATAGTAAATAAGTTAAGGGACTGACTTTTTAGAAAGGGGATTACGTTTATCTTTTTTCACGAAACTTATATTCGAAACAGCTTAGTAAAAAGCTCGACTTTAAAAGGTATAGACTGTTTTAAATTAAGAAAAAGGTCGTTACCTTTAATTATAAACTAGACTTACCTACTAGTATAAAGGTATAGATTAAGGTTTTTTATATCTCACTTTTAAAACCTACCTTAAAAAGAGTTCTTTTAAAAAAGAAGATCGAGATTAATACTAACGAAGATAAGTATAATATTAAGGAAGTTGTAAATTTATAGAAGGGAAAAAACACGTTTAAATATCTCGTTAAGTAATTAGATTACAGCTTTAAAAGTAACTTATAAGAACTAGTTAAAAACCTTAAGTGCTTAAACTTAATTATAAAGTTTTATTAGAAAAATCTAAACTAATTAAAGCTAACGATAAGAATTAGAAATAAGATAAGATTTAACATTTAAACTACTATATTAAAGAATAAGACTACTGTAAGACTTAAAGCCTAAGAAGTGGTAAGAAACTCCTTAATAGGTATAGAAGGACATTTATTAAAACCTTAATTATAGGTTACAAAGACCTTAAACCCAGTAAGGAGGCTAGGCCTTTAGAGCTCCTAGCGAGCTCCGCTTAAGAATAAGTACTGTTAAAAGAGAAAAGTTAGTAAAAAGAAAAATAAATAAAAAGCTGTTAAGATTAGACCTCCCGGCCCTAAGGAGTAAAGGTTTAAAGCGATAAAAAGACCCTTAAGGAACCTGAAACTATAAACTAAGTTAAGAAGAGGATGTTAGTTAGGGTAACTCCCTAGAGAAAGAACCGGCAGGTGTTTTTACTAAAAAGCCTCTTTAGTTAAAGGATTTGCTAACTTTAGGAGGAGTAGCTAAATAAGCCTCCTCCTACTCTTAGAAACGAAAGACCTTTACCTCCTAACTAAACGTAGAAAAAGCTCGCTCTTCTGTCCTGCGGTGCTGGACTTCGATCCGGTCAAGACAGGTAACGGCTTCACAGAGCTCTTAAGTTTTCAGCTTCAAATTCCGCACAGTAGCGTTATGCTTAGTGTTAAGGCGGCGTTTCTTGGAAAGGAGCCGTTAGAGGAAGGCGTCGTTATAATTAAATGCGTCACATGAAGATAAAGCCCTTATTAATAAGTATTTAGAATAACTGTCTGACCGTACGGTAATAAGATAGGAAAATAATTTTAAAGAATAACGACTATAAGGCGACATTTGCGATTTAAAAGTCAAGATAAAGTCTATAAGGTTATGGTAATAAGAGGTGCTGTTTTTTAAAGTGCGTTTTTACACACGGTTAGCAGGTATAGTTACGTTAAAGAAAGGAAACGCTTTTACCAGGATTCTTTATAGGAAAAGAATATTAAAGAGGGGGAATTATGTAACGACCTTATAGGCCGTTATTTAGGCTGGAGTGGCCTGACGGATCCCCTATAGAAGGAACAGTGTAGGAAAACAGTACGCACAGTATTACGTATTAAGCTAGGGGTGTAAAGACCTAAAGCCCTTACGATTAACTAGCAGTTACTTAGTTTTAATAAAAGTGCTTACTTATTAAGTATCTGTAAGACTTTTAAGTAAGGAGTGCTTAGTAATAGGTTACTTAGCTCCTTATTAAGTAACAGGCTATTAAGTAAGGTATAAGGTACTTCTAGCTAGTTAGTATAGATAGTTATAATTATGCCTATAACCACGGTGAGGGACTTTAGTCCCTTACGTTAGTATTTAATTATTCATTTATGTCTTACTGTTCAGACTTACCTCTGTGTATTATAGTGATAGCGACCTACAGTGACATTAAACCCCCCGTCTAGGAGTGCTAGCTCAATAAGCCGTCTTCGGAACGCCCCTTACCTGTTAGCGTCCTGCTATACGTTCTGTCTTAACCTGTGCTAGTCCTCTTAAGGCCTGTGTCGGGTGCAGGTTGTAATATATACACTTACCTGTTACTATATCTAGCTACTGTCCCCTAAGAAGGTTATGTAATAAACGATATTAGAAGGTTAAAGGATATGCTAATAGTAGAATTAATAAATCTTATTAGTTTTATAGGTTAATTATATAGCGATAGTCTCTTAAGACTTTATCTATTGGCTTTTTATAGACTGTCGAGTTTTTTATTCTTTTTGTATAATTCTTTAAGTCTTTTGCCTTTTATTAGTGGAAGAACTTTATAACGCTCTTCTGTCTCGGTATTGTTAAAATAGGTTATAATATAAAGTTAATGTAGAGGTGGAAGGGTAAGGGCTTATAACTCGCGAGAGGGTATAAGGGAGGGTAGCTGAGAAGTATAGACATAAGAGATACGTGAGAGAGAAGACTGGTGTACTAAGTAGTAAGGAGGATTGAACTGCCTTTTTATCTAACTGGCGCCTGGGAAAGAGCAGTCGTGCAGTAAGTAGTAAAGGACGGATTAAGCTACCTTTTTATAGCTGGGAAAAGATCAGTTACGTAGTAGGCAGGCATAATTACTATAATGTAAAACCTTTAAACAGAGAGTGAATATCTGGTTACAAAGTTTATTTTTTAGAATCGCTGTTTTTCCTTCTAGGGGGGGCAGAAATGAGCCAGCGTTATCTAGCCTAAAAACCTGTCCCTCGTCGCGTAAAGATGACAATTTTATAATATGGTGAGCTGGGGTGAGCAATGGTAAGCCGAAGGTGAGCCGAGAGTGAAGCGAGCCTAGTTTTAGCTGAACTATTTTTAGATGAGGCTCTTTTCTTTTTAGCGACCGACTACCTGTTTAACCACCCCCATAATATTTCTTAACTAAGTCCGGATTAGTCATAGAGCCTGAGCCGAGGGTGAGGCGCAGCGAGCACCTCCCTGATCCGAGGTGAGTTCAGGGAAGCGAATTTTATCCCGGCTATAGTTACTGTAATCTAAATTAGAGTGTATGTGAGTTGCAAAAGGTCCGTTCTTGTATCCAATTGGGGCACCAGTCCACCGCCAAGTCAGTAAGTCGTCGCCAAAGTCGATTGCTGCGTTTCCGCACCTTCTAGTGGGTTGTGTCGCGGGGCTGATTTGCTGATAAATCAGCACCACCCCTGACCCCACCGCTCCTGCCTCTGGAGTACAGCCCCACCAACCACTTGCTTCCCCTTCTGTCATTGTTTGTATTCACCAGGTTCCCACAGCTCGCCGCTCTAGTCTCGGTAGATTGCAGTTGTCAAAATTCTGGGCACTTAACTGGGCGTCTGCTACAGAGACCAGTAATTGACCGAGCCGTAAATCCGGACTACAAGTCCAAACTTCGTGGAATCCAGGGTGCGCTGGCAAAACTCATTTTCCATTCCTCTTTGTTGACCGCCCTCTCTTTTCAGACGCTTTGGGACGCCGGGCACCTCAACGAGATATTCCTGGTTTATTCTGAAGAGAGAGCTTTGGCTGGTCGGTTGGCCTTGATGCCGATCAATTAGAGCGCCTAGAAAGCGGCCTATCAAAGTCGGTCGTTCAGCCCAGCTAGAAATTGTTTGCAGTGCGTGCTGCCCGCTCGCAGCCGGTATTTGCTGGAAGACTTGGCAGGGCTGAAAGCCAGCCTATCCAATCTCCGAAAGCGGGGCGGTGGCAACGCAGGCCTCTGGCCACGAGGTCTGCCACGAGAAACCCCAACGGTGCTAGTAGGGATTTCGATTCGCCAAGAACCCTGGATTTCCCAGCGCGGCAATTTTAAGACTAGCCTTCCGAAAGCAGCCACCCATCAGGTTGTTACGTAGGGTAGGGTAGCGCCGCGCCTCTCTGCGCCCAGGCAAAGGCAATATGGAAAGCCGTTGGACACAGCGCTCAGCTGAGGCTTTCTGGCCCTTTGTAGCTGAATCATTCCTCGGAACTTCCCAGACGGACGAAATACACGAGGGATGGATGATGTATAAATGGGCAGGCGGGTAGGCGACTTTATCTCACTTGGAGGTGCAGATTCGGGTCACTGTCCGCTGCTCGGCATCAAGCTACCCACCCACTTTGCCTTTGGCCCTTACCGAGCTACCTACCTACCTACCTACCTATCCATTCAGAGATGCTGTCCCTTTCCGTCACCACCCTGGGCCAGGCCGTCGTTTTGCTCTCGGCACTGGCCAGCGTCTTGCCCGGCACAACAGCAGCTGCCGCCTCCATCCCCCACAACGACGCCTCCAAGATCGAGGCCCGCGCCCCGGTGCCCTGGACGGCGCGCCACGGCCTGACGTCGGCCCAATATCAGTCCACCTTCGACTTCCTGGCGTCCAGCGGGTACAGGCTGGCGTACGTGGCGGGCTACACCTGGAACAATGACCCGCGCTACGCCGCCATCTGGGACAAGAACGTGACAGCCGCCTGGGTCGCGCGCCACGGCCTGACCGCGGCGCAGTACCAGCAGGCCTTCGATACCTACACCAGCCAGGGGTACCGCCCGAAGCACGTGTACGGCTACGCCGTCGGCAGTTCCGCCCGCTACGCCGCCATCTGGGACAAGACGCCCGCCCCGGGCAACGGCGCCTGGCTTGCGCGCCACGATCTGGGCCCGGCGCAGTACCAGCAGGCTTTTGACTTGTACCGAAGCCAGGGCTACCGCCTCGTGCACGTCTCCGGGTACGCCGACAACGGCCAGGCGAGGTATGCCGCGCTGTGGGAGAAGCCGTCGGCTGGATATTCCTGGGTTGCGCGTCACGGCCTGACGTCGTCCCAATACCAGCAGGCGTTCAACGACTACACCAGCCAGGGGTACCGGCCTGTCAAGGTCAGCGGTTATGTCGTCGGCGGCGTCGACTACTACGCCGCCATCTGGGACAAGGCGCCGTCGCCGCCGTGGGTGGCAAGGCACGGGCTCACCAGCGACCAGTATCAGAGCGCGGTCGATCAGTGGACTGGACAGGGCTACCGCTTGACGGTTGTGAGTGCCTACACCATGGGCTCCAACCAGGACCGGTATGCGGCCATCTGGGTGAAGGATCAGTAGGGAGCGGCTGTGTGGTGATCGGGGAGACGGTGTGGGCGCGGGGTTTCGTTGTGTAGTTGGTGGTGACTCTTATCAGGTAGTAGTTTTAATTGGCCCTTGTTTACCTACTTCATCATGACAACTAGCCTCGCTTGGATCGTCTGCTTGTGAGATTGACCCAACAATTGTCACGGGCGACACTGTGTGCTGTAGTTTTCTTCGGATCCTGTTCATCGATATCCCAGCCATTGATGATGAGCAGCTGTTGGATGTGATCGTTGGTCAAGGACTTGGTCAAAGACTTGGCCAAGATATAGCTCGCAACGACTCTGATTTTCTTACATTCTTTCTTGGCCACCGGATAGATCAGTTCTGGCACTTCCTTCAGGATATAGTCGTCTGGGTCGCGAATAATCATCGCTCTCTTGACCATAGATCGCCAGACCGGGAGATCTTTCTCGCCCTTGAGCAGAGGGATGGCGATTGTGCCGTTCTCTTGGTGGAGGATTCGATTTAGGAGGATTGGGTCGAAAATGGCTTCGGTGAAAGTTTCAAAGGTTGTTCCAATAAGGTCCAGCAGCAAAGGGCTGAAGACGCGTTTTTTCACAGTAAAATCGCGATGTTTTTGCTTTAGGCGTGGGGAGGGGAACCGCGATATCGCAAACCGCATTGTGCTTTGGAGACCGGGGCGCCGGATCGGGTACAAATAGATCGGTTCGAGGGCCTGTTGAATGGGTTTGTCTGGGGATTGCTTTAATTATGGAAGGGCATCATAACCTGTTGGGCTCGCGGATCAACGCAACGCAAAAGTGCCAATTCTGTCAATTTTCTGTGGAAGAAGCTATGGAGAGGAAGGGGGTTGCCTGCCAGAGGGCGCAAGTGGTGCGAGTTCACGTGATCAAAGAGGTACCAACCAATCAGAGCAGTCAGGTCCGCAGAGTTCCACCCGAAGCTGGGTAGTTGGCCGTGGAGACTCCCCTCGAGCTCCTCACTTCAGGCTTCGGTTTCAGCGCAACCACTTTGGTCGGCACAGTTCTGCAAAGGCAGCAACCTCGCACAGAACCGCCCACAATGGAACTCACATATCGAACGCTCATCCGGCCGATCCCCGCAAAGCATAGTCTTGCGGGTGTGGCCTTGCGCCCCCGCATGCAAACGTGCAGCCTGTGCAAAGCCGCTGTGCCGGACCGCGCCAAGGCGGCAAACAACGTCATCAAGACAGACTACGAACTTGTCGATACCTTTCCGCACTTTCCTATTCTCAAAAAGTCGATAGCGGCAGGGTGCGGGCTCTGCTGGATTATCCGAAAGGCCTTGCGGCACAATTGGGCTGCCCGGCCGATGGAAGAATGGGGCGTCGGCCCTCTGTCGGAGCGGGATCCTGCATTCGCAGACCTGCTCGATGAACCGTGGGATTGCCGAGTGAGAATTTCCAGCCTCAAATTTGTCTTTGACTCTTTTCTGGGAAGCCAGGAGGCAAAGCGAGACACGGACGTCAACAATCCGAGCCCGCAGAGAGGGGGCATGGTCACGGGCATGTCGCTGGAGTTTGGCCCTGTGACGCCAAGTCCGACAGATGATTGCGCTCAGCTCCACGATGATATTTCCCAGGTCCTTCGCTTCAAGGTGTTTGATTCCATCGGTACGTTTGCCACGATGACATGCGAGACCGACATGGCCTATGCTGATCCGGCTTCGGGGCGTGCAGACCTCGATTCGCAGGAAACGTCTCGTCGAGGGAGGCTTCCAAGTGATGAATCCTTATCGGACGACAACATTAACATGATACAAGGGTGGGCCAGTGACTGCGAGTCATACCACCTCCCATGCCGTGTACCAGCTTCAGCAGCATGGCGCCCCACACGGCTTTTGCACGTTGGGTCTAATGTCGGCGCAGGCCCGGAGCCGCGTGACCCCCGCCTCGTAGAGACCGGAGCCCTAACAGACTGCACCAAAGCGCTCCGTTATGCAGCCCTGAGCCACATGTGGGGGGATGTCCAAGAATCCGCACCTCCGCTCCAGGCTATGAACTACAACTACGCCGACTTGAAGGACGGCATCTCCCTCGGCCGTCTGCCGCGGAACTTTGCCGATGCTGTGGAGACGTGTAGGCGGCTGGGAATCGAGTACATCTGGATCGATTCGCTCTGCATCATCCAGGACAGCAAGGAAGATTGGAAACGGGAGGCAGCAACAATGCACATGGTGTACAAAAATGCCTTTATCACCATTGCTGCGTAAGCATGAACGCCAATGAAGCGCGAGGGAGATATAAAGAAACCCATCTACTAACAACAAGATGTGCTGCATAGGACTTGGGCGACCTCCTCTCACCACGGCTTTCTCGCGAGGAACCTCGACGTCATCCCGGCCGTCAAGATCGAGTACTCGGTAAATACAGCTTCCAGCGAGAGCGGCCAGACGTACGACGCTCCGTCCGGGTTCCTCATCGTTACTCCTGTCCACGACGACGGGGCGGGGCTGCGACGCGGCGACGTTGACGGCTCCAAATGGGACACTCGAGGCTGGGTCATGCAGGAGCGGAGCCTCTCAACAAGGACGATCCATTTCTGCAAGAACAAGATCTATTTTGAATGCAGGAATTGCCTAAAATCCGAGGAGAACGAACCCGAGCAGGTCAGGTTGTCGGATCCGTTCCAACCATGGCCGCGGTCTCTCGCCGAAAATGACCCTGCCAAATGGTACGAACACTGGAAGCGAGCCGTCATCTGCTACAGCCGGAGGAGGCTGACGGTCCCGTCCGACAAGCTCACGGCCATCCAG
>Ga0247758_1000610_pt1 | contig 31274 bp, 20 predicted proteins | sample UWRJL156409C4_FD_180950 | JGI IMG/M metagenome (GOLD analysis project Ga0247758, IMG submission 180950) | Plant litter microbial communities from Arlington Agricultural Research Station in Wisconsin, United States - UWRJ-L156-409C-4 | ecosystem: Environmental > Terrestrial > Plant litter >... | reverse complement strand
TTGGTGAAGGAGGAGCACCAGGTTTCTGGCGGTGGGGGGAGGGGGTTAGTAACATGGAAAAGGGGGGAAATGGGAGGGAGGTTACCGTCTGTGGTATTCCGGGAGAGAACGTCAATTGGGATGAGCGTGACGTTGTACTCGTCGCGAGCTTTGATGAGGAGTGTGGCGTTGTGGTTGGGGATTGAGGGCATCGGACCGTGGGGATCCTCGAGCATGGGAGATGGATAGAACATAACCCGGTCGGGGCGGCTTCTGAGGCGATGCAACGCCTCAAAGAGCATGACAGAGTTGCAGAGGTACTCCTCGTTGGTGACGTATTGAACGTAAGCAAACTGAGACCATTTGATGGTTGGGTCGTTCAAGTCGACCTCGGGCGAAGCCAGTTTCCTCCCCCACGAAGCATGGACATTCCATAACCCGCTAAATCTGCAGGCGAAGCCAAATAGAGTGATGAAGGCCAATAACGAAATGAGCACCGATCGCGCCGTTTTCGACGAAAGGATGGCGCCCACGCTTGGATGCCTTTTGGGGTACATGAATGTTGGGCCAAGCAAAGGCGAGACGGAAGCACTGCCTGCGGGTGACGAGGTTCGCGCTAACCACACGAAAAATGGTATCGGAGAAGTCATTACAAAAGAAGGATGAGGCCTGCACAGCAGACGAAATATGGAAGTGCGATTCAAAACATGATGAGCGAAAGACGGTTGGAAAGTCGAATGAGAGGCATCGCGGACTGTGCAGCCAGGACCACTCTGTCGGGACCGCCTGTTATCAATGATGAGCGCGCTGGCGATTTCACTTTTTCACCAGGTTGGGGAGCGCGCTTCCAGTAGATCTTCCCTTTCTGTTGGTCGAGCCTGGATTTGAGACGCAGGGTGCGGATATGCAAGTCCAGAAATGGCCTGGTCAATCACAGCTTGCGGTTTCGTCTCAGAGTCCAGGTCGGCGGTTAGGCGGCGGCGTCAACCGACTCCCACTCCTGGTCTGCCGGAACGGCCAACAACCATTTCCGCACCCGATAATAAGCGCCAACCAACCCGGTTTAGTCGATTGACGTCGCCATCGCCAGTTGAGCCATTCAGGGCTGAGGTCTTTTGAAATGACCTGCATATCTATGTAGACCTCGACCTCAAAAGGACAAACAAATGATTCATCAAGAATGGCATCGAAACCTATGATGAACTCGCCATTTCCCCTTGCGGAAGCCCATAGGGTGGCGACCATTCCTCCTCGACCCGTTTCATAATTTCCTTCTCTCTTCTTGTGGTCGTTTTTTACACCAAGACCTCTATTTCAAGTTTCTCTTTTATTTGAGAGATAATCCCGAGAAGTAGTACGATCTGTTTCGGCTGCATTATATCCGTTAATCATTCTTCTTACCCACACGGTCGTTCTTTTGTGCATCGATATGATTGCAGATTCGAGTTCCAGTAGCTTGCTAATTTTCCTGCTTCTCTCACCCTTTGTAATCGCCATCCCCGAGCCTCGTGCGGCGTCCTGGTCGACCAAAACCTTCGGGCCCGACGGTCCTTGGAACGCCGTCGAAGTAACCATCGGGGCATCCAAGCAGAAGATAGCGCTGTATCCCGGCCACGCCTTTCACTCTGTAATCATCTCGACGGATTACTGCCGACTCAACACGACCTTCAGCCACTGCGACGCGGGCAACTACTCGACTGCCAACGCCGACTTTTCCGAAGGCCCAATCCTCTTCAGGACGCTAGCCCAGGAATGGATGACCGGAGTGCCAGTTGCAGGCAATGGCACACACATGCTGCTCGACAAAATCGACCTTGGGTTCAAAGACGACAACACCGACATAACCACAGACGCGAGCTTCGCCGTCATCACCGACTCAGACCAGATGCTCACTCTCCCCGACGGCACCCACTATCCAGGCTTCGTTGGTTGCCTCAGTCTCGGCGCGCCCACGCCCAACCAAACATTCGCCCAAATCCTCGGCGTTCCGCTCAGCAGCAGTATCATCCCCTGGGACCTCTCCCAGCGTGGCACCACGGCGTCGGCCTCCTTCGGCCTGCACCTCGGCTGTGGCATCTCCTCAGCCCGCGTCCCCGGCTCTCTCCTCTGGGGCGGTTACGACCGTAACCGCATCGCCGGCCCCGTCACCACCCTCGACGGCGACTTCAACACGCCCCTCCTCCTCAAAGACATCGCCATCACCACCATCAAAGGCGCCTCCCCCTTCTCGCTCCCCTCCGGCCCAAAATCAAAATCCATCCCCGGCCTCCTCGCCAAAGGCAACTCCTCCCTCGCCGCCTCACCCGGTCTCCCCGTCATAATCGACCCCTGCTCGCCATACCTCTCCCTTCCAAAATCAACCTGCGACGCCATCGCCTCCTTCCTCCCCGTGACGTACTCCCCTTCCCTAGGCCTCTACCTCTGGGACGTCTCCTCCCCACGCACACTAATAATACCCACATCCGCGTCAGCATTATCATTCACATTCACCTCACTTACACCCAAAACCAACCAAAAAGACTTCACAATCCACATCCCCTTCCCACACCTCTCGCTGACTCTTTCTCCCCCTCTTTCCCCCCCGTCCACCAACGGTCTTCCCACACTGTATTTCCCGTGTTCCACCTCCTCCGGCACGGGCTCCTCCGTTCTAGGACGAGCGTTCCTGCAAGACACATTCCTCGCTGCGAATTGGGAGGCCAAGAAGACATTCCTGGCGCAAGCGCCGGGGCCAGGTGTTCAGAAGGCTGGAGTGGATGCCGTGGGGATCGATAGACGGGATGCGAGTTTGCAGGGTGGAGGGGGCGAGAAGGAGTGGATTGCCTCGTGGGAGGGGTTTTGGAATGTGTTGAGTGAAGGGCAGGCGAACGGGACGGAGGGGGTGCTGGGTGGCAGTGGTAAGGAGGATGGAGGTGGGGATGGGGGGTTGTCGACGGGGGCCAAGGCGGGGATTGGGGTCGGGGTGGGGATTGTGCTGGGGGTGGTGGCTGTTTGTGGGGTTGGAGGGGTTTGGTGGTGGAGGAGATTGAAGAAGAATAAGGTTATTGACAAGGAGGTTGTTACGAGCGGTGGTGGGCCTTGGTGGAGCGGTGGGAAGAGAGATTCGTCTGATGGGGGACGGCCGGCTGAGGTTGCGGGAACTAGTGTAAAGGATTTGATGAATATGCCAGTGGAGGTTGATGGCTTTCAAGTTGATAAAAGGAGAACCTTGGCGGAAATGGACGGGTCTGGCAGAAAGAGTCTGGGAAGATATGGGCGGCATAGAAGCAAGCTGCCTATATACGAATTGGCATAGGACAGGAATTGGATTACTGGGTATAGCTAATAAATAGTTTGAGTTGTTGTGTTCCATGCTCAAGCAACTGTTGTGTGAAACTTATAGTTGCGATTGGATTGGGGGATGGTTGTTGGGTCAATGATGGGTCTCCCCTCAAGGTCTCGGGCTCGTGCTCTTCAAACCGTCGACATCTTTTGAACCGTGGAAGGGGCGAGCCAACCAAACCCACAGTGATCTTGGCCAAAATTCCGCCGCCCCACTAGCGGTTGCCTTCGTCGCTTTCGCTTTGCAACCTCTCTTCCGAGTCATCATCACCACCACCATAATTGTCGTCGTGCACTGTGCACGCGACAGCGCCTTCCACGTCACGGCCAATCCCTCCGATTCAAGTGCACTGGGCGACCACCAGAGCAAAAGGTGTGATGTGGAACGTTTCACTGAGGGTACGGAGCTCATGGGAGCAGCGGAAGTGCAGTTGCAAAGTGACTTGATTAGGTAGAAAGGGGGGGAGCGAAGCTCCCCGACTAAATACAAAAGAAAGCTCCCTGTGTGTGAGGAGAGCACATGACGAAAGGCTCCTGCGCTCCAGCCTAGCCTGGAGCGGTAAGGCGCCTGCGCGCCTGAGCGCCAAGAACTGCCGCTGCAGTTCGACATGTGAGGATCAATCAATTATAGTAGTGAGCTTCCAGCTCCTCCGACCATTTGTTCCGATTACCTATCACACATCGCACACACATACTGGGCTGGATGTTTAATTCCCGACATCCAAATCGCGTTGACAGATGGTGGCGCTGTTTCGAGCCGCGCATTGGAGGTCCGAGAGTGACCACCCGTTTTGGCGCCGTGTCGGGTTGCCAAGGCGGGGCTGCAAGATGTCGGGCATGAAGAGGTGTGGAAATTAGGAGATGGAACACAGGGGCTTCAGCTGAATCCGAAAAGGAATTGAAAAGGGGGCTCCCCCCCCCCCAAACACGCCATTTGTTAGCTGGCCTGCCATCTCCCCAGTTCAACCTCGAAGCATGCGCACGTACGATGAACCGCCTATTGTCTTTGTTGGTGGGGGGACGACACAGAGGCAAGACGGCGGCGAAAGCGACTGCGACCATTGTGACGCAGCGCCAGACAGTCGGTCAACAACCCGCTGCAGGATCCTCGCAAGCCTCGCTAACCTCCGCTCCTGCTGATGAGCCTGAAGACATCAAGATCCCCAAATGGTTTCTCGGCGCACACGTGAGGACGACTGACGAGCTCCGGCAAGGCTCGGCTGCTTTGGTCATTTCCAACAGCCAAAGTGCAAACACTAGGCCGCAGGACGGGCAAGATGAGAATGGCGTGTCGACTATCAGTGACAGATACGAGATGAACGCCGTCTTCATCGACGCGATTTGCAACCTGGTGCGGCAGGACGAGGAATCACCAGTGTCCCCATTTTTCAGCTACGACGTGATCCAGCTCCGCTTTCCGCTGCCAAGCAAGTGTGACAAGCCCGAGAACCTGGGGTCGAGGTTCCTGCAGAGTGCCGTTGAGCATCTGGCCAGAGAGCTCGGCGCCCATTTGGTTACGCTCACCTTTGAGAACCTCGCCGAGCTTGTCCTTCATCTCAGGGGTGCTATGAAGCTGGCCCACGTCCGCGATGCCACCGCCATGCTAAAAGAGTGGTTCGATGACGAGGACATGGCAGCCCAGGTATTATCCCGCGTCCACTGACTAGTTCTCGACGGCAGGGTACCTTTTCTGACCATAGCTACACAACATCAGATGCTTACTGCGTTTCTTTCCTCGCCGTACGCCAAACAGCGCCCGGCCCTAGGCCCCGATCAGACTCATTCGCCGGATTGCGAACCATTGCTGGTTCATATCCCGGATGTTGAACGGTTCGCTCGGAAGATAAATGCCGCCGAAATTAGCATGTCGGAAGCTTTCGAGATGGCTACCGTGATGTTTCAGAGTGCCCAATCAGCGGTCGGTCGAAGTGGCGACATGTTGGTTGTCACGACAGTCAGAGCCGACTCCAGCATTGAAGATGAGGATGAAAACTCGACCCAGGACGAGGAGTGGATCTCCAAACTCGGCTCAAGGCGCCTTCAGGAGCCCATCTACATCGTACCCACAAACTCTGCAGCACAACAGGTGCTCCTGGAGGAGGATGGAAGAAAGTGGCTGATGGCAAAGAACCTGCACGGTCTGCGAACGATGATGCGTGCGTCGTGTCCAGAGGAGGACCTGAAAAAGCCCCTGCTGTGCCCGGGCGCGGACTGGACATTTCTCGACGGAACACCGGCCGCTGAGGTTCTTCAAAAGAGCCAGATATCCCAGGCCGACATGAAGCGCTGGATCCAGGAGATGAAGGGCCAGTTTGATGCCGCAACTCTCCAACACACGATAGCAGGGGTCGGGAAGAGACAGGCACTCCTTGAGGCATGGGGCTCAGTTCCCGAGAGTCTGGGAGCCCCGAAGAGCAGCAGATGGTCTGTATTTCCAGCGCATGTGCAAAAGGCCATCGCGTTGGTGGAGGAGAAGAGTGGGGAGAAGGAGCTGTACGAGCACGAGGCCAGGCTCTTGGAACGCATCCTCCACCCAGATGACGTGACAGCGACATGGGACGACATTGTTGTCGACGACGATGTGAAGGAAGATTTCAACCGACTCATTAAGGCAAACTCAGCTCCACAGCCTGAGGGCACTGCTGCTGCCGGGCCGCGTTCTTCAAAACGCCGCAAAGTTGGGGGGGCACTAGTCTACGGCCCACCCGGGACAGGCAAGACGTACCTCGCAGGAGTGTTGGCACGGGAGTCGGGGCTGGTCACCATCTCCGTCTCGGCTGCTGAGCTGGAGAGCAAATGGATCGGAGACACGGAAAAAGCGATCGCGGCCCTCTTCAACCTCGGCAGGATGCTTGGACCGAGCATCATATTTATGGACGAGGCAGACGGGCTCTTTCGGGCGAGGACAATGAGTAGCCACTCTTGGGAACGGACCCAAGTCAACCAGTTTCTGCTGGAGATGGGTGGCGTAGGAAAGCACAAGAACTCGCCCTTCGTGCTGCTCTGCACAAATCTCCCACATGAGCTGGACCACGCAGTCCTCCGCCGAGTGCCAGCCTTTTTCTACATCGGACTGCCCTCGCTAACCCAGCGTGAGCGCATTCTCAAAGTCCAACTCCGGGACTGGGTCTTGGGCGCCGATGTCAACCTGGGCTGCGTTGCCTCGTCGACCACTCGCTTTTCCGGTTCCGATCTTCAACATCTCTGCGACAAGGCAACCTTCATCTGCGAGGCCTCCGCCGAAGTTGCGGGAGATGGCAACACGAACCGAGACACAGAGCCAGTCATCCGCCAGACCCACTTTGACGAGGCTCTCATGAAGACATCTCCTAAGTGGTCACGGGAGCTGCACATCTTCATCAAGCACTGGGCTGAGGAATTCGACCAGGTAGGATACAAGAAAATAGTGAGAAGTCAGACAGCTGAGGAGCAGCGGCTCTTGGCGGAAGCACGGCCACCAACAATAACCATGCTCGCTGCAGGTGAGAAACAACAACGAAGTGGCGAATGTAAAGGTCAGGCTGACGAAACACTCATCTAGTAAAGACGGAGCTACCAAGCCTTTCGCAGACGGAGACTGCCCCAGCGAGAACCCTGACAACGCGAGATGTGGCAGGGCCTCAGTTCATGTACCCCAAATCGGGGTCCCCGGGGTAGTCGAAGCCTCTGAAGGAACGATAGGACTCTCTCTAGGGGAGTCTGGACCTCAGCCGGCAACGTTTCAATACGACTTGCTGGATACACGACCTCAGTCGAACCAAACTCGGGTCATCTCCATCTCACCCAGCCGGAACCGACAGCCGCACAGCCAGGAGGTGGTGTCGTGTACGTTGGAAACGGTGGATCTCGACTCCTGGACCGATGACTATAACGAATGTCGCGTCTCCGCGGGAGATTCAGCCGCTGAGCTCCAGGACGGCATAGAGCCCGAAGATCTCCTCCCCGAGCTCGCGGGTGAGTTCCTTTTCGGTGCCGAGCCTCTGGCGCTCGCTGTGTGGAAGAAGATCGACGAGGATGAAGACGGCCATGGGGACGACGGCGCGGCTCAGCGATGCCAGGGGGGGTCAAGTCTAGTTCTACAGGACGTATCATGCCCGGACAGGTTCACATGGGGTGACTACATTGCCCTGAGCTACGTCTGGGGCAGCCAGGAGAAAGAGGAGACGATCCTGCTCAACGGCTTTCCGTTCGGTGTGACTGCAAACCTCCACCAGGCCTTGTGTGCGCTGCGCAACTCGGTCGAGGTATCCCAGCGCAAGCTGCGCGTGTGGATCGACGCCATCTGCATCAACCAGGACGATACGAGGGAGCGGGAATACCAAGTCCGGAAGATGCACCTCATCTACTCCAACGCACTCTGTGTGCGCGGGTGGGTCGGCGAGCCTTCGTCGCCGGCCCTCGTGCCGAAGCTGGTCGCCGTCAAGGAGCTGCTGGCAGCAACCGAGATAAGCTTGGAGTCGTGGGGACAGGGAGGTCCCATGTCAGCGCACGCCCGGGGATCTGGGGTCGAGAATAGTGTCGGCCAGGCCGTGATGGATGTTCTCGAGGAGTTTCTCTGTGCCGCATTCTGGGAGAGGCTCTGGATTGTGCAAGAAATCGCACTGGCGTCATCGCTCGCGTTCTGGTACGGCCCCCTCACCTTCAGCCCCAGAGACGTCCTCGGCATGTTGGCCCTGATGAGGCAGCATGGCGTGCGCGAGCTGTCGTCTCGCCGAACAGGTGCAGCAGCAGAAGACTCCCGGGCCCATCCGCAGAGGAACTATGCCGGGCTGGTCGCGGCAATAAACAAGTTCATGTCGGCACGACCCGATGTCGCCACCAACCTGACAAATTTAACGCCGGACGCTCGGCTTGGCGTGCAGCTGGTGGGCATCTGGCGTATCTCAGGTCATCAGCTACACTCGGCGCTGAACTGCGCCCGCACATCTAAAGCTACCGATGGACGCGACAAGGTGTTTGGACTTCTCGCGCTCCTGCCCAGCGAGATCGCCCAGAGAGTCACGCCTGCGTACGGGCCGCAGCTTACGGTCGAGCACGTTTGGATACAGTTTTCGAGAACCTGCTTCGAGGTCTACGGCAACCTCAACTCCATGGTCCGATCCAGCAATGGCGTGGCGGCAGAGAAGTACCCCGTCCCGCCCGAGTGCCAAGGCCTCCCGAGTTGGGTGTTTGATCTATCCTACAGCCCCGCCTCTCACGCCGCTGTATATGGCTGGTTTCTGCCGAATCGGTACTCTGCCGACGGAGGCCTTGTAGCGCCGATCGAGTTCTCCGAGGACGGCCGAACGTTGATCTGTCGAGGGATTATAGTCGACAGGGTTGGCCGGCCGGCCACGTCCGAATCAACGTCCGAGCAGCATTCCTCTCCCAATTTACAAGCTTCACTCGGACCAGAGGCCAAAGCCGCCAGCTACGACGACCTACGGCTGTCACTATCCCGCGTATTCCTCCAAGACCCGAACCACGACTTCACCACGGGGGATCCCTCGCCCCTCGACCTCCCGTACTTCAGTCCCCAAGACCTCGAGTCCCCGTTCTTGCGACCCGAGCCCGACACAACACTGTCACCACCACCAGCCCCTCTGGCCGTCGTGGACAACGATAAACAGCCCAAGTCATGGATCTCGATCCTGCAGCAAGAGAACCCGCACTGTATCCGCGGCCACATCAGCGACTTTTTCGACAACGTGATCCACCCGATCCAGGACTTCGAGGTGGGAAGAACGGCGACAAATCCCCTCGAAGGTGTCCGTCTGAGAGACCTTTTCGCGTCATCTCGCGAGGGGCCCAAATGGAAAGTTGACGACGACGACCACCACGACGCGGTTGAGCCTTACCTCGATATGCTGTACAACACCAACCTGCTGTTTCAGATGGGCGGTCAGCAGCTGTGTGTGACTGGGGATGGGAGATTAGCCAGCGTGCCAGTGGGCGCTCAGCGGGGCGACTGCATTGTTGTGCTGGGAGGGTGTGACATGCCTGCTGTGTTGCGGCCGTGTGGGGATGGATACAAGTTTGTGGGGGGCTGTTTTGTGGATGGCTTGATGAAAGGGGAGGCGGTGGTGGGGTTGGCGCGGATTGAAGACAAAGTCAGGATTTACTAGGCTCAGCTGGGGACCTTCCGTCTTATGCCAACCTTTCAGTTTCATGACACACCCGTACCGACAATACCCCTTTCTGTTAATCCATCCATCCAACCCCTGAACTAACCTATAAGCATCACGACCTAACACTCTCCGTCTGCCTCACCACCCTCCCATCCCCGTCCAACTTCCCAAACCAAAACACATGCCCCACCACCTCCTTGCCATCAGGAAGTTTCCCCTGCTCGACATGCCGCCAAGCATACTTCCTTCCGTCCCTGGCCAAATCATCACTTTGACAGACAGCTTCGGACCGTCGTGCAGCTTGTGGAACTCGGCCTTGAGGCGGTCGTAGTCTATGGCTTCGTCGTTGACCACGGCTTGGATGCTGGGGGAGAAGAGCGTGGAGAAGAAGGTGTCGAAGGTAGAGGAGGGGCAGCTGAAAAGGTTGGTGATGGTGGCGGCGAGGGAGTCTTTGCTGGTGAGGGCGGTGTCTATTTTTATGGTTGTTAGGGGGTTGGGATGTGAGTGGTTGGAGGTTGATTGGGGGCGTGAATTGACGGTTAAGTTCAGACTGGAGGGTTGGGTGTGGGTGTTCTGGTTGAGGGGCGTAGTCTAGGATAGATCTTGCCCAGCTCTAGATAGGAGATTTCGACCGGCAACGAGGGTGTCGTACTCACATGGAGGTGGCCCGCTGAGTTGGTTACTCGGCCCGTTTGCGTGACTGGGTAGGCGAGTTCTTGAAGTCGGCCCGTGCAAGTGGCTAGCTAAGCTGATCGGGCTGGGTTCGTGCTTTGCACTTGAGTGCATCAGCCAGTTCTTGGCAAATCATTCCTCGGGCAACATGCATGGATAGAATATCAAGACAATCCAATGAGCAACTGTCGCAAGTCACGGCGGCTTCGTTGGCTTGGCAATGGCATTTCACCCCGGCTTTCACATGAGCAGGGGGAATGTTCCAGCCCCCATCGAAGGGGAAGTTAGGTAGTTTCCACAACCAAGCTTTATTATCACGGACCTATTGTAAAAGTCGACTTCCAGGTGTTGCTAAGTGGACAAATAAGGCGAGACGTCATGAATTCCGAATGCGGCATGTCATTTGCTGTGATGAGTTACTTTTCCGAAGTAGCAGGCTTGAGTCTTTCAGTGGCTTGTATCCGTGGAGCCGCCTTGCAGTTCCAAGCTCTCCGGTGTGCTGTTTTTTGACATCTGGTTCTTGCGCTTCAAATGTCTCCAGGTCAGCCAAACACCCAGAGCAGCCATAATGACGCCAACGATGGGAATCACGGTGCCGAGAACAATGGTCTCCCACCTCTTCAGTCCGCCGTCCGAGGTATTTGGACCCTCTGTTGGCGGTATAACCGCGCCTGAGGTCTTGGAGGTACCAGTAGTACCGGCAGAAGTCCCCGTCGGTCCCAACGGCGGATCAGTAATTGTCTTCCCCTCCCAGTCCTGCCTGCAATACTCGGCCAGGATCGAAGTTGCGAGATGTGGTCCAACGAGGCCATCGCATTTTTCATAGCAGTACGTCGACATGCTATCACGAAGCTCTACGGAAGCTGTCCCGTTGGCGCAGATACAACTGACGGGGTTGACGGGATCGCATGCGTACTTTGTCTTGAACGCGGCCGAGGGCGTGATGGCGCATTCTGTGGCGCAGGGTTTTGTCTCGGCCGCTGAGGTGTATGCTGGTACGTCTTGCATTTCGAGTGCCGTACTTCCAGAGACGCTCCACGTGACGATTGTTATGAGAAGGAGGAGAAATAGATTGGACCCGGTGAGAGTCATCGTGAGTATCGAGGCCAGCTGAGCATCCTGCGGGGTCTTGGAGAGCGGCAAAGGATGTAATACGTCGGATCTGGGTTCCCCCTCGGTTTTGCGAAGTGTCCCGGTCTTTTTTTGATGATTGGGAAGGCTTTCTCATTCCACTGGAGGACGATGATGTGGCTGAATGGGAGCATATATCTAGCAAAATACCTAAAATATCGGGTTCTCGGGCGTTGGGTATGCCGTTGTGGCTGAGGACTGACCGAGATCTGTCATGCATGCTGGTTCAGCTGAACACTACTCGTCCGCCAACCAGGCGGCTACGGCGACTACCTTGAAACATGTCCTACACCTCCGCCGGGATAATAAAGGTTAGCGCCCTCAGGACTAACTGTTAACCCCTGCCATAGAAAATCCTGGAATCATAACAGTGGCCCCCATGCCACGCTAACCTTTATTACCCCGGCGGAGGTGTAGGCCGTTTGCCGCCAACTCAGATAATCCCAGTTGTTTCAGTCTCTTTGATTGGGCCACAAATCCGACAACTCAGCCTCAACCTGTTCAACCAACGTGAAATGATGTCATTGACCGCGAGCCCCAAGCGGCTGAAGTGGTTCATGGATCCTTTGCCACACTCAATTGGTGTACTGGGAGGTGCTTCTTGAATTGCAGACATGCATAGAAACTTATCCATGAACCCAAATTTCATTTTATATTTGTCAATCCAGTGACATCTAATCAGCCCAGCTAAGTACCTTACCTGCCTGCCAACCTATCTACCCAACCACCAACCTAGATAAAGCAAAAGCACCCGTTGAACTCTCCAGCCGTGCATCTCGCAATCGGCGTCGGGAAATCCGCAATCCGCACTCCGTTACATCCATTCCTGTTGCAGGGACCGGTCTCGGCCAGGGAGCCACATACACTTGTGCACGGGCAGTCCTTGAAGTCTTCGGTGCAACGACCGATGCCCCGGATGGGATCGTTGAGGCCCTGGCAGCCGTTGGCATTGCACTTGCCGTTGGTGACGCCGCATGCCTGGCGGAGCTGGAGGGCGTCGGTGCCGACGGGGACGAGGGCGGAGGAGAGGCCGGTGAGGAGGGTGGCGGTGAGGGTGATGAGTTTGAATTGCATTTTGGAGGTTGTTGGGTGGGTGGTAATGAGTCGCTGTAGGTTTGAATTGGTGAGTTTGAGCTTCCTGGCAGTAAAAAGTAATGATGTTGACGAGGGCGGCTCACGTGGAATAAACTTTCTTTGAGTCGGGATTGAAAATGCAGGTATGGTATGTATTGATGAAAGAAGCTGGTGATGATGAAGTTGATAATGGTTGTCATCTTTGGGTTTCCTCGCTGGTACTTATGCCTTTCCAACTCAAGCTGGAGCATTACATGTAGGTATTCTTATCTTCACCCCATTCTGCATTTGGTTATTTGCCTTCAAGGAGGGGATTCGCACCTTAGCCCGGCACCTGCACCAGGGGCCCTTGTTCGCACCAAATACAACCGACTGAAACCACTCAAACTGCAATCTCAGACTCACAGGTGGTTACTAACCCGCCGATTGGCCTCAGACTCCATTTTCAGCTCTCTACTTACTGCGATGGGATGGCGGGGCTAGTGCGTGATTCCGCAGTACCTACCAATTCCCAATGTCCTACTGAAATGCTTCACCCACGAATTTCATATCAACTTCTTACATCAGTATCTCACTTCCGCCACACTCCTGTGTGATTGGGGGGGTCGGGATGTTTCTTTTCCTCGGCCCCTACCGAAGACACACGTCGCAAACGGGAATCAGACTTGTCAGAGACTGCTGACTCCGGGCCGATGGTAAGTGGGGGCGCTTCCGTGCCAAGCAAAACCCACCGATCCGGGACCGCTTCTGTAACCCCAGATCGCATCCAATGCGCCGGGCTCCCGGCGTGGCATTAACTGAGCCAGCCCCACCAAAATTCTGGCATTTTTTCCAGACCGCCACCACATCTCAACCATCAACCACCACTATCGGTAAAAGTTACATCAAGTACTTGTCTATCCGAAACCGTGACAATTCCGATGGCAAGCGCGATGTGGTTGATGCGCAGTGGATCCCTTCAGCTGTGCTGGACGGAGGGCTGACCATTGCAAGAAAAGGAACGCCCCTGGGTAGAAGTGTAGGCACAATCTGGGATATAAGCAGGGGCTTCGACCGCTTTTCAACTGAATGTGTCGTAGGCTTTAAGGTACTCGAGCACGAGTTGATTTAGATTTTGCTGAAATAGGTGATAGGTTCAGGGAAGTTCGTACGAAGGAAATATTTTCGAGTATGGTAGAGTATTGGAGGTATCCATGGCGGAGATTAAGACTAGCGAGCTTGGGTGATAAAGTTTCCCTTTCAGAGCTGATCATCCAATTGCTGTTTGTGATCGGGGTTGACGCGGTGCAAAAAAGGCAGTTCCAACAAAACCGCCTGCGTGCTGTTCAGCCTCCTTCCCATCCCGATGGCTTGCATAATATGTGACAATGCAGTGAAAAGGGGCCCAGGGATGCGCGCGGCTTGCAGGTCAGCCCTCTCACCATCTTTTTGATCAAACCTTCACTTCAATGCTCTGGTCGCTCCGCACTCCCTTCGTTTCCCGTTAAGATGCTTACAGGGTACACTGTTTAATCCCCGCCATTTCTCATGGAGACTAAATACCACTCACTCTGCGACGCGTGCTCCGCGCTGCGGTTCGCCCTTCACGACCCTGGTGACTGCGGTGATCTCGACTGCCATTACGATTCCAGCCAAGCGCCTTTCACGCCCCTCAACAGATGGCGGGGCGGTCACAGGGGGGATAAGAACCGGCATTCCCTGGTCGTTCCCCATTCCAAGAGCTTCCAGCAGCTCGAAGATGCGGCTATTCAGGGTTGCCACCTTTGCACGCTTCTGCGATTTGCACTGAATCAGTCACCAGGAACGCTCTCGAGCCCCTTCCGCGACCGATGTCTACCCGGTGAGGTGGTCGTGGTGCTTGTGGAGGTGATTCAGACGTTCGCAAAACCGGAACAGGAGATTATTGTCATCTGCGACACTCGCTACTCCGTCCTCAGCGTTGCGGATGTTCCGCGTCCGGAGTATGGCTGTTCGGGAAGGATGTACATCGGGTCCATCTGGGAACTGCCGGAGGAGTTGGGCTCACCAGTCCCAGCATTTTTCGAGCCCTTAACCAAATTCTACGCACGCTGCGTCCGCGGAAAGAGCCCTTTTCTACTCGAAAGCAACGGAGGTGCTCCTGAGCAATACGGGGAGGTTATCAATGGGGTTCCGTTGCTTATTAACTATATGCCAGGACAGGTAAGGCCCTCGATTCCGGTCAAGACCCGAGTGCTGACGCCTTATTTCATATCAGATCGTCAATGTGTACACAGAGATCGGTGGTTGGTGGTTGATTGGATTCGTCAACGCTATTGCCGCATCTATCCATCAGTACGACCATCCGATGTTCGGCTTCGTTGACAAGACTCACTTTGTTAAGCTGATGGAGCCAGTGCACCCAGGCTGTGAGTCTACCCCCTTCTTGTGGTCATGCAGTACTGAAGGACAACAGGCGCTTGTGGGAGGGGAGTCTGGGAACCGCCACTCATCGGAACCATTGGAGGAGGCCAAACCTCGTATATCGATCCGGATCCAGCATCTGACAAGGTCTTCTCCGTAATCAAGGTCTGGCTCTCCGATTGCGTTGCCAACCATGATGTATGCCAGACCAGCCAGGACCGGGAGATGCCAACCCGCGTCCTGGATGTTGGGCTTTCAGACTCTCCTTACTGTCAGCTGAAGATCGGCCTAGACCCAAGCGATGACTTTGCCACTCTCAGCTATCGGTGGGGTGATACCCTTGCCCTGACAACAACAAAAGCAACCCTCCAATCCAGGATGGCGGGAATTGAGTTCAACGATCTGCCACGCACCCTCCAGGATGCCGTTACCGTGATCCGAAAGCTTGGTCTGCGCTACATTTGGATCGATTCCTTGTGCATCATCCAAGACTCCGTCGAGGATTGGGACACAGAGTCTGCCAAGATGGGTCGTGTGTACGCCAATGCATACGTCAACATCTCAGCCGGCTGTGCGGCGAACACAGAAGCCGGCTTCTTAAACAAGAAAAACCCCCTGAAGTTGCGAAGTTGTGAGCACCCAAACTTGGTCGAGGATCACGGCCAACCAAAGGTCATCTGCCCTAGTATCCCCAGACCAGACCGCACCCTCAACAGCGACATCCTCAACAGCCGGGGGTGGATCCTCCAGGAACGAGCGCTCTCCAAGCGAACAGTCCACTTCGGCCCATACGAAGTCTGTTGGGAATGTCTCCTCCACTCCGCCACCGAGCGCGAGCCCGAGGATTTCCGCAAGTCTCTCGCTTCCCAGCAGGAGCAAGACAGCCAAGGACGGAGGGAGTCCTGGCTCACCATCCGCAGCGGGATGCACTACATCCAGGACCTTCTCCGTGTCCTGGGCGATGACTGGCTCGAGGAATCCCGCCAGGAAGAGGCCCAGGCCAACTGGCTGCTACGGAACCTCGCGGGCAAGCCCAGGCTCGTTGGCCGCTTCCACCATACCCCCGACGGCGAAAGGGAGTCGTGCTATATCGTTACCCTTCCGGAGACTCGGACTCCGGAGGCAAGCCGTTTGTTTGCTACCCACCACTTGTGGTACACGCTGGTCGAGGATTACCCCTTGCGGTGCTTGACAAAATTCACCGACCGTTTACCGGCCGTGTCCGGCCTCGCGCAGATCTTCAAGCCGTCACTTGGAGGTGAGGGCTACATCTACATCGCCGGTCTTTGGGTGTCCGACATCATCAACAGTCTGTGTTGGTCGCGGCTGGCCAGCGATGGGGATGAACAAGTCTCCATGTCCAAACAGGATACCGAATCCTATGTGGCGCCTTCGTTCTCGTGGGCCTCTTTGAACGCATCCGTCACTTTTCGAGCGGAGCGCGACGAGCTACCAGTTGGGATGACTTCGGTATCGCTATACAAGGCTACCATCCTTAATGCCCATTCCACGTTGGCCAGTGCCGACCCCTTTGGCAGAATAACCGATGCCAGACTGAGACTCAGGTCCTACATCCTGCCCTACAAGGTCGCCGCCAAATCGCATAGATCAAACCACCCCGTTTTCGATGCGCCCTCTGGGTCTCAGCTCCTGGCCGAGAACGACCGTCTGATGTGCCTGGCTGTTCGTAGCCAGATCATCAGGAGCAAAAACCCATCCCATTCTAATGGCGAGGACAAGGATTGTCTGCTAATTCTCCCCGAAGATGTAGATGCAGCTCTGGAGCAAAGTAAGGGGAAGCAGGCGTCGACCAATCGGTACCAAAGAGTCGGGTTTGTGAGCTTCCATGTCCCAATGAAACGCACAGGCAAGTCGGAGTGCCCAGATTGCGATATGTGTAAGTCTGGGGTTTTTGAGATGATGAGTTCGCTCTGGGAAGACAAGTTTGGACCGAAGACAGAGGAAGCGAAGGCGGCTAGAAGAGAGGAGGAGGAAAGAAAGTTGGCGGCTGTCGGATACGCGCAGTGGCAGCTGGAGGACATTGTTCTTGTTTGAGGTCTCCAGGACGTAGATGCTCGATGTACCGGCTTATCGAAGGTACCTAGGAGTAGCCTGTCAAAGAGTTCAAACCCATCCATAAACACAGATCACCGTCCCACACCGCTCAACCATACAATCGTCGCTACCAGGCTAGCTATCGCCACAGCTACAAGCAGCAGTACAGTGATCAGTCATCCCAGCATAGCCATGCTTGTCAGTGTCGCAAAGATGCCACCCGCCGGCGTGAAGTCACCGTACATGTAGGAATGGAACCCAGCGGCCAGAGATCCTAGCAACGTCAATAGGCCGAAGATGCGTGGGAACAGGAGCATACCTTCGATAACCCCAATCGGCCCAAATCCCAAGCCGAGGCAGATGAACAAGACAACCCAGAAGGCTATAATCCATGCGAGAAATACGGGCCATAGGTATGTTTTTGCCGATGCTACAGCATGAATTCGTCAGCTTCTAGTTTCTTTCTCTAGCTACCTAATCTATGGTCTGTTTGGTCGTGTAGGGACATGTCCCCAGGTCCTCAATTGCTGCTCCTGCAGGTCGTTTACAACGCAGCACAATCCAGCGATAATAACCTAAAAAAGACGAGACCGCTGCCTTGTGCCGTACCGCCCAATTTCCAACTACTCCCCAGACTGTTGCCAGCAATGCGTCGCTACCGGCCGGCACGCGAAAAGGAAGCCTGAGGACGATGAAATGATCGTGGTCTACGTCGCGGGGTGCGTGAGAAACAACTCGATTGATCACAGCGGCCGTTCAGCCGAGCGACACAAGGCGGACACGTCTGCAGCTTTTCCGGACTACACTGAGATCAGCAGCGACGACGACGAGGGCGATGATGACGGCAACGACAATGAGACAGGCAAGTTAGACTCCGAGTCCCCGGATGAGGATGAGAACGAAACGAGGACGAGAGCGAAGACGAGGATGAGAGCGAAAATGACGACTCCAGTGAGGACGGAGTTGAAGACAGCAGCAAGCCCGCCGCTCTTCTCAGAGCAGCAGAGATTTGTCGACCTCTTGCCGTCACCGGGTGCAACATCTTCTACACCAGCTCAGCGGGATGCAGCAAGACACAGGTGCTCCAAGCCATCAAGGCCACCCTCAGGTCCCAAGGCAAGCAGGTTTGTGTCATAGCCCCAACCGGCAAGGCTGCTTTTGCCATTGAGGGCACCACGATGTGGTCCTACGCCGGCTTGCGTCCCGAGGATAATACGAAGAAGCTAGATGCCTTGCGCGGCTACGCTGGTGGTAACAAGTACATCCGAAAGCGTTTCCGCCAGGCCGACGTCATCATCATCGATGAGATCATTATGGCTGAGAATTTACACCTGGAGTGCCTTAACTACGTCATGCAGACCGGCTGCTACGGCGACAGGCCTCTTGGCAGCGTTTTGATCATCCTTACCGGCGACCTTTACCAGCTCCCCCTGGTGAAGCAATTTCAACACTGCGTAAACTCTGGTGAAGGGTTTCAATCCGATGTCAAAAAAGGCGAGGAGGTATTCAACTGTAAGACCAGTCGCATACAAGCCAAGGAAAGTGACAAGTGGGCGTTTTGCAGTGCCGCTTCGGGCGGTCGCCAGTTCTACCATCCACCTCTAAAGCGTGATGACGCCTGGAAAACCAATGACGTGGTTTTTGCATGCCTTCTTGCTGATCCTTGCCGTTACTAGTCCTACGGCTTGTCCAGCGGGAGTCCAAACCCCCATTTGAAGCGAAAGTACGGCACTAAAGGACCAGACGGCACGCTTGAATGTCTTGGGGACGACGACTACCGCTTCGTTCCGCAACTTGACCTCAAAATCGGCATGGAAGTTGTCCTGCTTGTCAGCCTCAACCTCTGTGTGCCGGCCTCTGTAACGGATTGCAGGCCATTATCGCGGGCTTTGAGCCCTACGACAAGGACAAGCTTCCCTGCAAATCAATTGACGGCGCCCCTGGCGGAAGGACTTGTTGGCGAGCACGCCTACCTCAAAGAGGAACAGGTCAAACTGTATGCAGGAAAGCAAAAATCCTTGCAGCCCCGGCTAGCCCAGGGTGCACTTCTACAACCTCCCCACGCCGAACGAAAATTGCACGCGGACCATCTACCTAAAGTGCCTTGTCACCGAGGTCGGCGAGGCAAATAATAACAAAGGCCATGCCCTCGTGTGCCGCACGCAGATCCCGCTGGTAGCGGCGTGGGCGCCGACCACACACAAGGCGCAGGGCATGACGCTGGGGCGGGTGATTCTTGATCTGTCGCACTGTTTTGAGGAGGGTCAAGCGTATGTTGCGCTGCCTCGCGCGGCGTCGCTGCAGGGGCTCAAGGTAGCAGGGGATCCGTGGCGGCTGAGCGACTTAATAAGTCGGCCAGAAGGGAATCCGGAGGTGGGGGAGTGGCTGGTGGAGAAGTTTCCGCCGCTGGCGAAGTTCTCTGATGGGTGCTGGGTTTGGTAAGTGTTTGAATAGACAGTTTAATAGATGGGAGAACTCTGGTAGCATATGTAGGGATACGGCGGCGGCTTCGATAAGCAGGCGCTATCCGGGGAGGCACGGGGGTCATTCATCCAACGTAATTAGATCTTGTGATAATACATATTGCGGTAGAGACCGTATTTCAGGTGTTGTCTTCGTCCGGATCCTTGGAAATCAACCTGATACGATTATGATCTGACAACGACACTAGCACTATAGAGATCAAACTCCCCCGCACCATACGCCCAAGCAGTCGCAAGCATAGTCTCGAGCCAGCTCCGCAACTCGGCCAGCAGCTCCTCTGAAAATGCCGAAAACTCCTCGCGGCCTTCGTCACTGGGGTTGCAGCACTTCAGCAGGGCATCGTCGGCATCCCACGAATACTCCTTGGTAGGAGCAGGCCCGATTTCGCACCATCGCTGCGTCAGAAAAGAGTAATCCGACCAGTTCCTCCAGTCGGCCCGATAACCCTCTCCCTCCGCATCTCCACGAATGATGTACAGTTTCCTCATTTCGTCGCAGTCGTTGTGCATCGAAAGCCAGTCGCCGCCATCTTTCCGAACCGTCTCCTCCATCACGGCGAAGTGGCGGATCGGTACATCCAAGACCAGGGCCTCTTGGCCCCTCAGATCCGGCTGAGAATGTCTATTTGTCTGCTCCATGACAAAGTCACGCCATCTATCAGGGGCAACAAACAACACGTCCCGCAGCGTATTGAACGATCGTGTGGCGAGGAGGCACTCGTGGCCAGGGTGCGGTTGTAGTCGCATGCCGTTCCGGCGAAGCCAACTGAGAGCCACGCACCGGGCCTCGTGGCTAACGAAAGCCACAGGCAGCTCAAATCGAATAGCCCCGAGACGTTCCGTTCGAAACTCAAAGATGAGGTCGGGTGTATAGCCTTGGTGGTAGCTAAATTGTCCATTCCCTGCCCTTTCTTCATCGGAGATCGTACGGGGTTGCCAACAGCCCTTTCGGTACGGGAACACACACCGGCCGAGGTCCGCGGGCAGCGCGTCGTGCCACACTATTTTGCGCAGCTCGGCGGGGAAGAGACTGAAGAGCGGGAAATCGGACATGGTTGCGGCCATTCTTTCCGCGGCACGCCTGAACGTTGCGATGGGATCCCGGGATGGAGAAGGACGAATAGAGGTTTCTGAGCTGGGCGGGGAAGGAGCTTGTGGCGCTTCGCTGCTGGCATGCCCAATGATTATGTCATCAATCACCACCTTTCCATCCGATTGGAAGGTCTCTGGTATAGCACCGTGCGGATTCATGGCGACGAACTCAACATCAAACAGTCTCGCTACCTATGTACCAAGCCCGGCCCCCGTAACCCATGCTTGAACCCGTGTCTCATATCTGAACAGAAATCCATCCCACTTTTGATGAGCACCCTAGCTCTATGCACGTCGAGTCTATTCCCTAGACGCCTTGAAACTGTGGTCCTAGACCTCTAAGAACGTCCAGGTCATCTCCCAACCTCCGACTCGTGGTTTCGGGCTCGCCCTCCATGCCGGTATTCTGGCGCTAGGTGTGCCACTCACCAGAGCTTGTCCAATAGGCTTCGAATGACGGTCCGATTTCAAACTCGCGCCAATGCTGCTTAGGCCCAGAGCGAGACATGTAGCTCGGTCAACTCACGCCGTCCACGAGGGGATAGTCGTCAGAATCAAGAATGAACAATCAAGAATGTGTCGTACTCTCCGTCCCTAGCAGTTGCCAGGATCGGCACTACAATCACTGTTAACCAACCTCCCCAAACCATGTTTAAGTCCAGTACTCACTGATACTTCCACCCATCCTCCAATGTAAGGGTTGGAAAACCAGAATACTAAGGCACTTGGAAAACACCAGAGTGAAGGTAGTACAGTAAACTTCAAAGGTAGGGCTGCGTTGACTAGGCAGTTGAACTCTGGCCCTCTCGGCACCCTAAGGGGTCGAGAGGCCCCCTATTTATGTATCTATCTAATAAAGAACCCTCGATAAGGTCGGTTGCGGTGGTGCATTCCTTGCGTCCTGGCTCTTCCATTGATGCTCCCATTTCCAGTCATCCGTAACCGCATCCGGCCCCTTTACTGGAATGGTGTTTATACGAATGCGGCCAGTCCAAGCCGAGCGAGGGCCGGCCAAGCCTAGCCCCCTGAACGCGGCTAGGCCTGCTGTTTGCGGTGCCAGTGTTGGAATGGTGTGTGGGATTGGTGCGTGCGCGCACCTGATTCTGGCTCAGGGTTTTGAGGGCTCCGTGGTGTAAATCGTACCTGACATCTAACATATCCCCCCCCCCAATGATTTCAAGAATTAATAGTATTCATCATCACCCGCTCACACAGTCCCGCATTGCTGCTGCACTTGTTGGTATCTTGATCCCCCACGCTGAAGAGCACACCCGTACCGCCGCCCTGGAGCGGGCACATGGCCTTGACCTGGCGTCCGTTATAGGAGCGGGTGAACATGCCGTCGTTGCCATTGCAGGCAAATATAATCCAGGAGCCGGCTTGGGCTTTCCGGCAGAGTGGTCGTGAGTGTGGAGGAGGAGGGTGAGTGTGGGGAGGATGGTGGGTTTTACCATGAAGGGGGGGGGGGTGTTGGAGGTTGGCTGAAGGATGAGTTGGGATGTGATGGTATGGATTTAAGTTCTAACAGGGAAGCAGGAGCCTCTCTTTATACTCATCTGCTTCCCGATCGTGATGAAGAAAATGACTATCGTCAGGTCCCAAGTTGAAGGCATGGATCAGATGAGAAGGGCGAAGCCTAGCAGTGCTAAGTGCTTCTCGCAAAAGCGAGGCCCACAAATGTTGGAAGGATGGCACTTAAACCAGATCCTTCTTGAAGCCAAATTGTTGAGTCCGGCGCCATCCCAGCCTCTATCATGGTTCTAGCCTTGAGTCGCCTCTCAATCTATAGCCGCGCGCGGGCGACATTGTTCTTTTGCGGAGAGGGCTGGAGAGAGAGAGAGAGAGAGAGAGAGACTCAAAGTATATCTCGGCCACAGAACGTACGAAATGAATCCTCACGCATTTGCTTCTTTCTGCTCGCTTTAGCTTAATCCTATCAGTCTTCATTCGTACAGTGCTGGATCAATGAAGTCCGGTTGCCGGTTCGTTGTTTACGGCCGTGAAGTTGTCAAGTCCCAGTGGAGGTAGGTGTCGATGAATTGATCAGAGGACGAAGGGTCATCAGCACAGTAATACAGTTTACTCCCGCCTCCAGTGACATTTGTAAGCACGAGAGTGGCAATTTGCCGTCACTTCATCCTTGAGCTAGGTGCTGCTCTTACTCACGGCCTACCGAGTCTAACTCTATATGACCTTAGACGAACATCACTGGCACAAAGCTGAAGGATCAGTCGGCGTCACTGGCTCGCATTGATGCGAGCTTCAATCCGAGTTGAAGGAAGGGGCCACACTATGTGACATTTAATAAGAAGTGACAGAACCCTAAAACACGCGTGGGCACTCCACTGGGGGCTGGGGGGTTCTGAATCGGAAACTTGGCCGAAATAGCCAATCACGTTTCAGTTACATCCGTTGAAAGCGTTGGACTAATCAAATCCGCATCCGATCGCGAGTGTAGAAGTTGGAAAACCGATGCAACAGGCGAAGTTTAAACAGTCTGATTCGGGGTTGAAGGTTTAACCTGACCTCTTGCTATGAGAGGGAAAGGGAAGGAAGAGTGGAAGGGAAGGGGTTTCTTTGGACTGGATTTGTTGGATGAACTTGGTGACTTTGGATCGCATGTTCACTTCTTCCTGCTGATGCAGTATCGCTTACATGACACCCTGGGGTTTGATTTCGTTTCTGGCCTTTTCTCTCCAGGGGTCATTTCAGAACAGTTTTTGAGATTCTGATTGGGTTGAGGACCGGACGAAGCAGAGTTCGATTGGAGGTGCTAAGGGGATGAGAAATGAATGATGCAGAAAGGGACTTGCCTAACCCCTCCACTTGGTCTAAAATCAACACCATCCTCTTTGAACGGTCTCCCTGTTTTTGAGGGACGGGAAATGTCAAGTCAATTCAACGAATCAACATTTACCAGTACCTAGTCTTAGCGCTGACATAATCCCAGAGTTCACCCCTCCACGCGGGACTAAAATTGCAGTGATTTTTTGTTGCTCTTCAGCCGTGGAATGAAAGGGGTTCAGGGGCCCTGGCTTCCGCTCAGCAAAACTGCCTGGAAGCCTAGCACTGCCTGAAAGCCAGTGAGCCTCAGCCACGGTGTTGACGAAGCTGAACCCTACGGAGCGGTCCATAAAGAAGGAGGTTCTGGCTGAAAGCCAGAACCACAAGAACAAGCAACCTTCACACACGCAATACAATCAAGCTTTTGCAACCCACACCATTTCCATCAAACCCAGAGTGCAGTGTTTCTGAAACCAATAAGTGCAACTGTTGAATGCTCCGCGAGAGGAAAAGCCAACTGAATGTTCGCCACACACATGCAACCAAACAAGAAACTGCTCAAGTACTAACCACTTCATATCAAAAGCCGTAAAAACTCCTCATTCATCCCGCAAAAGAACCGCAACCCTTATGGCTCACACTGCAACATTCCATCAGCTTCTCATTCCCGCCAGTCTCACAACAAACACCAGAAATTCACCTACCAAAGTCAACGGAGTAGAGATCAACGGAGCTAACGAATACTCCAAACAGCAACTTCCGCAAGTCTTCCCCAATCCCTAGATGTCAGCAATGGATCGAATAAAATATCCCAATGCAATGTGCTGGTGTGGTCACTCACCCCTGCCGAAAACATGGTATTACACAAAACCGGCTTCCCCCTGATTATGCACGTATTCTCATCTTGACACGTCCCAAGTGTACCATGCAACGTGCATTGATAGGGTAGTCCGATCGGGTTGTTATATTGGTGAGTGGGAGCGGCGATGCAGGTGGTGAGGCAGAGGCAGAGGCTGAGGAGTAGGAGGAGGATTGATGGGGATTTCATCTTGGCGCCGCGATTCGATTTTACTGTAGATACGAGAAGTTGTTATCTACCCTAGGGTGTGGATGGTGTCTTATAGTCTTGATGGCTGCGGCTAAGTGATGAGAAATATGGATGCTCGGAACGTTGCCGATTGTCGACGTAATTGCCAACTCGATTGCCGAGTCACGGCAGTTGCTGCTCGAAGTGAGCCGACAATAGATTCAACGGACCCACCGAGATAAACATTTATAACTGTTTGACAGGGTGGGTTCTATCACGTGTGTGGCCGGATTCTACTATATCTAGACCTTCTAGCCTTTTTAGGCAGAAGCGGCTGCACCGGCTGATTAACATTGAGTTTTCGATTTTTACCAGCCAAATCCACGTCTTTCCGTGCAGCTATACTTCGCACGCCCCGCCTCTCCAAACGCCACGCTGTCAACAAAGGCAACACAAGAAGGTAACGCGTTGACGAAGTAAAGGCATCACTACTACTAAACTAGGGAAAAAAGCAGGTACCGTAAGGTCGAATGCTAAGATTATATCAAATACCGAGGTCGAACACCATACGACTAGTATGTAAGTGAACTTCTGCGTTCGAATTAGCGATGGCTTCAATCACTAGCTCAGGAGAGGGCAGTGGTGAAGGGGGGCGCCACAGCCGTGGCGGCGGTTAGCTGTGTGGAAAGTTATTATTTTTCGCGCACGAGGCGCTGATTCATTTCCCAAAAGGCTAAAAGGTTTAGATATAGGGCGCTAGAGGGTCTACATCTAGCCGGCCTCTGTACTTGTGCCGGAGCCTGACTTACAAGGCCTGTGTTTTGATGCTTTGGTTTCCTTCTCACATGGATATATATCGAACTTCGGAGCCTTACGGGTGTAAAAGATTCCTAAAGAGCGAGATCAGGAACAAACTGCACCGAAGTTTTGCCCAATGTCTCCATCTTAGAATACACATGGACTGAGGACCGCTCAGTAGAGAGATGATCCTGAAGAGCTAATGAGACCAAACATCCACTATATTGTCGTTAACAAGTATTGTACTTATATCGCTTTTCTTTTCAACAGAGCTGGATGGCGGGGTTAACATATTGATGATGAAAGCCTCACCCCTCAACAGACAAAACATTCAACCCTTTTAGCAAATCCCTTCCCACCCTCCGCCCAATGCACCCACATCTACACTATACACAACCCGCTAGTGCAGCACCGGCTTCAACCTACCCGCCAGCGGCACCAAAACAAGCCACAACTGAATTCGCCAAGGCTTCCTCACGCACACATCCCAATCCCCCCTCGCCAGCCTCACAGCACCCCCCACCGACCCGAACACAAATCGCTGCGCAATTGCCTCGCTCGCCCGCGGCCCAACAACATGGCGCTTCAAACGACTCCCATCTAGCCACCTCCTCACAACAGCCTGGCTAACCTCTAAGGACCTGGCAGAGAGCACGTTCCGCGCCGTGTTGGAAAGCTCGGCGCTCCCCCTTAATGAGGTGGAAGGTTCTATTTAAGCACATCAGTGCGGAGATGTGCCGCCTATCGTCTTGCATCTACACCTAGGAATGACTGGGAACTTTTTAGGCCGCAGAGAAGATTCTGGCGGTGTTGAAAGGTCCGACTCTGGTTAAGACGGGGAAGCGAATGTTGGGGTAATTCTAGTTTAGCTGCTTCACTACCACAATGGATTAACAATACCTCTACTCATTTGACTTGACCCGTGATTGCAAGGCATTAATTGAGTTTGAGAAAACCTCAACTGTTATTCCAAAAAGCCGAGCCTTGACCGCATCCCAGGCGGAAACCAACAGCATTATCCCAGAGCTTCTGCTCGGACAACGATGCCTAGGTTGGCCACATTCGATGAGCCACCTCTTGCCCACATCAGGTCACCTTCCCCAACGAAGGAGGTTAGCCATCCGAAAAAGACGGTTTCTATATCAGATATTTCCCGCCAACAGCGCCAATCCGATCAATATCTCCCAAATGGCGAGAGCGCCCACGGTAGCAGCGTCGCTCGGGGTTCGGTTCTGCGGACTGCCGGGCACTTGATGTGCCCGTTAGAATTGCAGTTCTAATGGTTGTGGCTGCACTAGTCCTTCCCGCTGGCATGTCTCTAGCTGAAGTTGCTGACGGCTGATTCTTCGCTCCGCCATTCCCAGTCAAGGAGCTTGAGCACACCTTGACAATAGTCTTGCCACCCCAGAACCCCTTGTACACCGCACAAGTATCTTGCGGGTACCAGCGATAGCTAGCAGGTAGACTAATTAGGATTCGATGTACAACATCAAATTTCCAAGGGGAAAAGGACCTACCAATAGTCGAAACCGAGCCCATCAAGAGGTTCAGTTGGGTACTCACGTACGACTCCTCCACCACGTCACCGATCCCGGCTCCGCACATGCTGATGCAAACAACTGCGTCAGAACCGCCTGAACCCATGCAAAGGTATTGGGCGAATGCCTTGGATTCTATGGCACCTGGGCCACGGGCAATGGCACCATCAAAACAAGGAGCGCATCTAGGATTGGTGATGAAACCAAAGATGTAACTGCTGGCGAGGGCAGCACGAAAGAGGGTGCCGGCTGCGAGGGACTTCATCGTGGTTAATGTTGGGCTGTTGTCATGTGATGTGTGCTGTGTAGCGGATGAACTGGGACGAACGTTCTTGAAATGCCCTGAGCTTATTTGTCGTCCTATCCTCATGTGATGTTTGGTAATTTGCTGTGCGCCTGAAAGTTCCTCAAACTCTCAACGCCCGTGGCAGATGCCGCCGAATTAGGCGGCTTCGACCGCTTACATTCCCAACCCCTTTTCTTTAGCTTACGGTAGTGGTGTAAACATAATGCATACTGTTCTTCACTGATCGCCGCGCGGCTCTCTACTCCTTTAAATCACCTGAAAAACTGCTAAAGGCAACCCATGCAAGTTCTTAGAGATGGAGTCTGGTGGAATGTCACGTGAGCACAACGTGAGTCTTCCCTAACCTCCAGTCGTGGGCCATGGCTGCAGGTTGAGGGCATATAGCCATTGCAGCCGTCGCTGAGACGAATAGATGGTAGTCGTAGGACGGCCCGGGGTGCAATCAAATGGAACCTAGAGATATCGAGCGTCGAGCATAATGGCTGGAAGAATTTACCGCGAGATTTGATTGGATTATACCAGGTTGCATCGAGAACAATCTCATAGGCAGGAATTTATGCACCGATTGTGGAGCAAAGTTGACTTACACACCCCCTGATAGCTCATCTTTCAACTCTCATTCACTTCTCGTTCAATCCTTAATCCAGTCGTCGAACTGACCTTTCACCCCCTGGGGCAGGCGGCATTCTCCCGGAGAAAGACAGTCGGCATACTTCCAAGTCATGATTGGCCGAAGCTACCTGCCCCTCCGCATCTACCCCGCGTCCAAGGTTCCATCCCGATTCTTTGCGATAATCTCTCTGACATCAGCCGCCCACCAAACATTCTCTCATTCTCAACACACAACACAATTCAATCTCTGCTCCACTACACCGTAGCAATGCCAATCGGCTTCCTCCATCTCCCTGGCGAAATCCGCAATCCAATCTACAAACATCTCCTCGTCTCCTCAGAACCCATTGAAATCTGCGTCTGCACGGGCGACCTGCGCCGTACCACCCCTAAATTTCCGCGAGACCGGCGCTGGGAGCTCGATGACTCCGAAGACGATAACGACAAGGACTGTTTGTGTCTACCCCCGCGACGAGGTACCAGCGTAATCACCGCGATTCTCGTCGCGAACCGGCAAATCCACGCCGAGGCCAACGCTCTGTTCTACTCTGCGAACCACTTTGTTGTCTTCACGTCGAAAACTTCTACGCTCTCGACGTTTCTGGACCGCATTGGGCGTCAAAACGCTGGTCTCATTCGGCATTTGTCAATTCCCTTCCCGCATGTCCGGCTTAAGGTGCAACTGGAAGAGTGCTGGAGCTCGGACGATGAGGAATCACCTGCGGGGCCGCCTTCTGTTCAGGACTACGAGAGCGTCAAGAATGATGCAGAGTTCCGCATCTCGAACCCGGCGGTCCTGGACATGATCAGCCAGCAATGCACTGGCCTGCAGACACTGGAAACAGTGGTCGGAACTGCGCAGCGCCCTAATCGAAATGTGGAGATGATACATGATGGACAACTCATTCCAAAAGCCATGCAGTTTCTGGATTCGCGACTTCGAGACGGGATACCATCGCTGAAAAACATTGTCATCAACTTGTATATGTTGCCCTGGGCGGGTCCGGAGCGGATGAAGAGATGGCGAATGTGGGAATCCCTTATTTCCGAGCTTGGCTGGACTCCTGAGTATCACTGGGTGGAAGCCAGGCCTCAGGTAGTGGATAATCGCCATTTGGTTAGACAGGATGGTGGGTATGAGAGTTCGGATGCAGAGCCTGAGATTCGAGCGGACTAGAGCACTGGGGCATAGAACACAATAGATTACTGAGCGATTCTAGTGAGAGTGTTTATTTGCACGGTGCCGCTGATGGTGACACGGAGAGCTTAGGTATTTTCTATCTTTCTCTCTAACAAAGATGCCAACAGATCCGGCCACCCGCAACGGATTCGGAAGCATCTACGGCAGATTCCACGTCGCCGAAGTTGGCGGCGAATCTCGCAGGCTCTTTACCCCTCGCGTCGAGCGCATCGAACCGCTCGTCTCAAGACCATGTTCCTCCCGCGCCTGACCCCCGGGGCCAACAAGATGTTCCGCGATCACGTCAAGTTTGTGCGATGCCAGGTCAAGCATTACGGGGTGGCCGTTGACAACCTAAGGAGGGTTCACCGGGCAGGGGGCTGGGTGAATGAAGAGGGTTTTGTTGACGGGGAAGGTAAATTCTCTTTCCTTGTTTTTTAATTGCCATGATGGAGTGTTAAAATATCGGTGGGATATGACCGTTAGATAGAGTACCGATCTCAACCTTTCGAGGCCGTGAGGGAAGAGATGTACCAAGAGTGTCTCGTGCAATTGACTCACGGGGATCCGTTAGGGGCCCGGAGCCCAGCATGGAGAGGCACCTCGTCGACGACGCCGGCAAACCCGTCAAGTCCAGAGTATAAAAGCCCGTGGAATCTCCCTGTGACTGAACCAGCATTTACGGATCTGGCCAGCTGCGCGAGGCAGCTGAGAAGGTCGCTGGGTCACATGACACTACAGCCCACGGTCAGGCTAAACAGATGATCCTCCTTGGATGGACTATCCCTGCTTTGGAGAAGGCCGACTGAGAGTCACAATGCGTGAAAACGGGAGATATCTACCACAGTGTTGGTCACAATCGTTAAACCGGGGGCGTCAGGGTGCAAGAACGGCTTTTTACATACGCGTCCACCAACGTCCAAAAACCCACATTCTCCTCAAGGTACCGCGGGAAAGAGGAGATTCGACTTTCTAACTTAGCTATCTTTCGGATGGTGGGTTCAAACCAATAATTATGCAGCAGAATTTACCTCTGGCTTAACTTGCTTGTGTGTGCAAGAATAACAGCTCTTGTCGAGAGTTCTCTATTTCGAGTCCCGAAAGCTCAAATGTCAAGTGCTTCACGCAACGAGGACTTAAACAATGCCCATCACTTGTAATAAATCAAGGGGAGTACTTAGTGCTCCCTCTAGTAATAGACCCTTAGCTCCCATACATAACCCTGATTTTCAGCACCTTATAGCTCCATCACTACTGGGCTAAAACTTATATAACTTTATATACAGGCTATCACTTGGGCCGGAGCGGCCCGAAGGAAACCCCGTGTCTGAAACAGTGTGGAAAAGACAGGGCGCACGGAGATGCGCACTGGGCCAGGGGTGCAAAGACCTGAAGCTCCTACAACCAGTTAGACGTGTCCCAGTTGGGAACGTCCCGCGCCTTAGGATAATAGAGGTCGGGAGAGTATCCCGGGAATATAATAAGTAAACGTTAGGACACTTAGACAGTTAGTATAGATAGTTATTATCGTGCCTATATTGGCTGTAAGGGACTTTAGTTCCTCACGCTAATATTACATTATTGAACTGGTGCGATGGCGTAACAGGGAAGAAATCACAAAGAGAACCACACCTACAGAACGTCGCAGTCGGCCTTCCAGGCCGACTCCCAGACTACTGGTCCTCCGATCGGAGGGATATAAATGCAACTGACGTAGAAAAACAGATACGTACCTAGTATGGAACAAAACCTAGTGTGTGACGGTGCCTAACATGGAACAGAGCCTAGCATGGAACAATAAAGGAAACGAGACCGTGGATTAGGTCATCTTCCTTTAATCAAAGGGCCAGAATGTCACTGGGCTTTTAATGAGAGGTCTTCGTAGTGAAAATCGTCGGATTGATGATTGTTAAAAGAAGCACGGTTCAAAGAACCACACGGCGCGGCCCCTTTTTGACGGTGGCACGCACCAGAGAACGCATCGCTATGTACAAAAGCGGCTACAGTAATATTACATACGGAGCCCAAAACAAGAACGACAGGGTCGGCCTGAACAAACGCCCCGAGTTATTATTTATTTATATCTTACTGTTTAGACTCACCTTTATATATTATAGTAACAGCGACCTCTAATGACAGTGTACCCTCGTTTAAGAGTGTTAGTTTAATAAGCCGTCTTTGGATCACTCCTAAGCATTGGCGTCCTGCTATACGCTCTGTCCTATCTTGTCCTGCCCCCCTTCAGGTCTGCGTCAAGAGCAGGTTGTAACACACCGCACTAGTTTACTAATAATTCTTAACGTAGTGGAGTTATTTATGGATATATAATGTTACTATTAATGTAGTAATAACCTTAGAGGGTTGTTACTATATAAACAGATCTTATATAATAATTAAAATATAATTATCATTTTAAAGAATATTAACTTAATTTTTAATTCTACGTTATGTAAATTTTTAACTGTAGTTGTTACTATAGCTGTTTTAATTACCTAATTTAAATCTTATATTAATAAAGATATGGAGGGGGAGGGACGAATTAGTATAGTAAATTTTCTTTACTTATTTTATTTACTAATAAAAATTCTATAAAATAAGAAACATTGTATTATTTCTTTCCTTTAAGGTAATAAGCCTTATATGAAGTTGCATTAGTGTTGGCTTAGTAGTGGTGGAGTTGTGGGATGTTGAAAATCAGGGTTATGTATGCGAGCTAGGGTCTATTACCAGGG
>Ga0247758_1000609_pt1 | contig 31330 bp, 28 predicted proteins | sample UWRJL156409C4_FD_180950 | JGI IMG/M metagenome (GOLD analysis project Ga0247758, IMG submission 180950) | Plant litter microbial communities from Arlington Agricultural Research Station in Wisconsin, United States - UWRJ-L156-409C-4 | ecosystem: Environmental > Terrestrial > Plant litter >... | reverse complement strand
CCTCCGGATAAGGTAGCTACAATAGAGGTAAAGACTGGGGCTGGAACTGTCAGACCTGGGTTTGGAACTGTTGATGAGGATGTCAAGGAGCAAGGGAAACAAAGCATTCGGGATGGTATGAAGAGTTTAGGGCGGAAAAACAATCGACAATTTCGGCAGTATTCGGAGCAAGTTGTCAAATAGAAAGAGTCACAACAACGACACCTCTCAAGCACCACTGTGGAAAATAAACACGAGTATGACGACCTCTTGGATCGCGTGGGCTGCCCTGTTTGCCGCACTACCTTATTTGCAGTCCTCCTCCGCCCATTCCGGGATCTATGATTTTCCACCTTCCATATTTCATACATCCGTTCCGTATATCGGCCGTTACCCTCTTGACACCGAAAGTCTATTTAGTAGAACAAAAAAACCAAAAAAAACAAGGAAAACGTCATGTACAAGCATCATATGCCTCTCAAGCCCTACGCATCCCTCTGTCATTGCCAACCTAGGCACAGTCTTAGAGAAGTTACATCTAGCAGATATACCGATAGACTCTCTTCCACCGCGGCCACGCCTGTCTCTCCTCCTCCTCCTGCGCCTTGATGGTGCCGAGCCACCCAAAGTCCCTCCGCCCAGTGTCGACGTCCATGTCCTCGACGCGGACCCACGTCGTGCCGAACCACAGCTTGTGCCCGAGGTAAAACGCCAGCACCACGGGGATCGCCGCGCACTGCACGAAGAAGTTCTGCGCGCGGTCCCGCGCCGTCGGCAGGGCGTCGATAGGGTCGACGGCCACCCACAGCTGCGTTACGAGGATGAGACCGTTGAAGACGAGCCCGACCCACGACCCGGCGAGCCCCGCCTGCGCGCGGAACGCCATGTCGCGCACCGACCGGTGGTTATGCGCCCACGCCTTGCGCAGCCGAATGTGTGCTAGGCAGATGCTGCCCCATGTGAAGATGGTGCTAAGACCGCTTATGGCCAGCAGCCAGTCGAAGACGGTGCTCTGCGATGACGAGCCCGAGAGGTAGGCAAGCAGCCCGACCGTGGATGTGGCGAGGACGGCGACGAGCGGGCGGCCAGCACGGTCGACGTACGCGAGGATCCGGGGGGCCTGGCCCTGGTCGGCGAGGGCCGCGAGGGTGCGGCTTGACCCGAAGACGGCCGAGTTGCCGACCGAGATGACGGCGATGAGGATCACACCGTTCATGATGGACGGGAGGACCGTGACGCCAGCCGACTCGATGGCGATGACGAACGGGGAGGCGGCAGCATCGGCGAGGTGGGCGGCGCCTAGGAGGCGAGGCTCGTTATAGGGCACGAGGAGGCCGATAAGGGTTAGGGAGACTAGGTAGAAGAGGCTTATGCGCCAAAAAACCTGCTTGATGGCGGTGGGGAGGGATTTACGTGGGTTGGCCGTCTCAGCGGCGGCCAGGCCGACGAGCTCAGTGCCGGCGAAGGCGAAGGCGGCCGTGACGAAGACGCCGACGAAGCCTTTGATGCCGTTGTGGAACGCACCCGGGTCGGACCAGTACTTGCCACCGATGTAGCCACCGTCGGGAGTGCCGCCGATGTTGATCACGATTCCGAGCAAGCTGCGCTGTCGGTGAGTGCCGTTGAGCGGTTTGAAAAGCGCAGGAACGAACCTACATGAAGCTAATAACAGCCGTGACCTTGAGGATGGCGAACACGAACTCGGCCTCGCCGTAGCCCTTGACGCCAAAGAGGTTGATGACGGTGATGACGGCCAAGAATAAGGTGACAAAGCTGACCGGATTCAGTTGCGGGTTCCAGTACCTGATCGTGCTGGCCCCGGCGATGATCTCGAGCGGAAGCACAACGATCCACTGTAAAGCGTAGCTTGGGGCCAAGATATCAGTCATCCCCGATCGCCTCTCGCTCTCTCTCTCTCTCTCTCTCTCTCTTTCTCTCACCGACCAGAACGGGGAGACTCACTTCCAGCCCATTGCAAAGCCCCAAGAGGGGTCGAGAAAGCGCGTCGAAAAAGCAGAGAACGAGCCGGCCACGGGAAACACGACAGCCATCTCCCCCAGTGCCTGCACCGTGCAGTACACCATGACACCGATAAATAGGTACGCCAGTAGCACCGACGCAGGCCCGCCCTGGCTCAGCGTCTTGCCTGACGCGACAAACAGACCAGTCCCGATCGACCCGCCGATAGCAATCATCTGCAGGTGGCGACCCTTGAGCTCGCGTGAAAGCAGCGAGGAGGCTGTCCTTGCGTTGGCGGAGCGGATGTCGTAGTAACGCTCACCGCGGTGGCCGCGGGGGACTTGGTCATCGCCAAAGCCGTCATCAGGAGGTGGCGGACCGTCGGTCATCTGGAAGTCGGCGCTGCCGAGGTTATTGGCGCTCATGCCATCTTCGCGGCGGAACGAGTCGACAAAGCGCGCGGCGTGGCCCCGGAGGCCACGGGTGGTCGAGTAACGCTTGCCGCCGGGCCGGCCACAGGCGGCGGCGTAGGCGCTGGAGCGGGTATTACCAGGACCTCTGCCGCCGTCGGACAGCTGGCTAAATTTGAGGTCGCGGTCCGTCATCTCGCGGGCATCGTTCTGGTGATGGTAGGGAGAAGGGGGGGGGGGTTCCAGGAATAAGATGTGTGCCTTCGCTTGGGGAACAGGCGGCGCAATTCGAGATGGTGGTGCTATGAATAAGAACAGTTAGATGGCGGCTCCTCTTGTCAAATCCTACCCGTGTCACTAGTGCACGGGTTGTCGATGAGGCGAAGGGGAATCCCGAAAAGTCGACGATTGGCGTTCGTAGGCAAGGTGCATATGCCCTGCATTGCGACGGGTGAGATATGTGATATGCGAGAGTGAGCAATGAACAGGCCGAGTCTCACCCAGCCCCTCACCGCCACGACAACGGCGGCGAGCGAGATGAGAGCCCTAATTTCCCGTCTTTGGCTCGTCGAACCGCCTGCGAACCGGCTCGGGTGGGTTTGAGCGCCTGCAGAGCATAGGGGACATGGTACCCTGAAAACGCGTTCCCGTCTGTTGCGCTCAATGAGAATATTGGATGGGGAAAGGGGGCAAAATTAGGCCTTTCTTGGCCGTCTCCACCATCTCACCGTCAGCCGCCGTGCAGGCGAGCAGGGGTGGGTGGTACCGTAAGAAAAAACAGGCTCTAGATGGGACGCACTTCTTGTCAAGGTGACGTTGGTGCTACCCTAGAGTGATTGCGCGAAGTTTTAGCAGACGTCAGTTCGTCGCGAGCCAACAAGGCGTGCATAGAGAGAGTTAGCGCTAACGCCTGCGTGCAGGATTCAGGTTCGATGTTTGGGAGCGCGGGGTGAACGCTCAATTTTTTTTTCTGGTATTCGCCTTCCTTATTGGGCTGCATGGGATTGCTGGGCGGCAAGGGGACGCTTTGGATGAGATGTGGGCGGGGCTGTGTCCCCAGATTGCCACGAGGCGCTCCCAACAGGGTGCAGCAGCTGCCCCAAGCCGATGCCCGACCAACCGCAATTGCCCGACATGAAGCAGACAACTTTTAAGGCTCGGGTAAGGCAAGTTTACATATGGTTCAAGTTTGATGCATCATTCACCACATAGGAAGCGTCATGCGCTCTCGTAGCTGGCCCAATTAATGCCCAACACTCGTTCGGTCTATTACAGTGGTAAAAAAATAGCTGGGTGATACCATCTAGGTCGAAAGATAGAAATGCCGCTTGCGTATGCGTAACGGGCATTTGAAAGACTGGTTGTAAGGATGCTTGATTGGGAGAAGTTTCTGTGGCCCAAACTGATTGCCTGAAATACCTCCGAGGGTGGGTTCAATTCCGCCATCTCAACCCGGCGCTCATTTTCATGCCTTATACATCACAGCCAGCTCCACTCAGGGCAGGCCGAATCCCAGCCTCTGCAAGAAAACAGTCGAGCCAAGCGTTAGACTTTGCTGCTGTCTTGTCTGTAGGCGCCTCTTTTTGGAGATGGGCCATCCAAGCTGATGTTGAAGTGCCTTTCGATATCCGGAGTTGATTGAGCTCCGGAGGGTGTGGGTTAGTGGGACGATAGATCTATCTATGTTGATCTAATCGGGAAATCGGCGTCTAATTTTTCTATGTTACACGTTTTCAACTCCTCTGCATTTCCTCATATTTTTCCGTCATCAACATGAGTAGGCTCCAACTGCCCTCGGGCTCCCCCTCCCGGGCACCGGCTCCAGTTCCTGCAAGATAATCGTTGAGCCCCTCGCTTTCCCTCTCCCGCTCGCCGAATGAACCACCCTAGGCCTGGCCATCGGCGCTAGCCTCTTCCTCTCTGCGGCTTCTCTCCCTCCGGTATCACCATCATCTCCCTCCCCGCCCTCAGTCACTGTAACCTCAATGGTTGTCGTCTTCATCACTAACCCCGTCCCCTCCACCTGAGCCTCCTCTGCTGATAGCTGCTTCCCACGGCCACCCCTTGGTATCAGCGAATCCCTGCTCGCCGATCTGCTCGCGACGCTCTTGTCCTTACCCATCTTGCCCCCTACCGCCACCGACGCCGTCGTCGAGCCCACAGCCGTCTCCTCGCTAACCGCCACGATCCCCGCCTTCACGGCACCCCTGCCACGGTCTGCGCTCTTGAGCGTAGACAGCCCCGACGACGAGAAGTACTGGCCCCCGCCCCCCTTGAAACGCTTCTTCTTCTTGGCCCCCGTGTCCCGCACAAAAGAGCCCAGCGCGAGCGCGTTAGCCACAAACACAGCCACCACGATCTCCACGCTCGCCCACGTCGTGCGCGTCCCTTGGTACCCGCCCTCACGCAGGATCACTGGGACGCGGTAGATTCCCACAACAATGTTGAAGACGCCGAGGCAGAAGAGCAGCATCAGCGGGATCTTGCGCGAGAGCTTCAGCGACGTGGACGCAATGATAGGGACGGGGAAGACAATCAAGAGCAGGTCCGTCAGGGCGTTACTGATGGACGCCGTGAGGAGCTGCGCGTAGCCCTGGCGGCACTGTGCGGGGGGCGTGGGGAGGACGGCCCAGTAGTCCGAGAAGGGGCGGCACTCGGCGAGGGTGGCAATGACGACGGCGAGAAGAGTCAGGAGCAGGGCCAGGCGCATCAACCAGAGGGTGAGGCGGTAGCGGCGTGAGGTGACGAGGCGCGAGAAGAACTCGAGGGAGACGAGCTTAAGAGTCCAGATCCTGCCAATGCCAGGCTTTAGGAAGCTGTTCCGGGTAGTAAGGGGGGGAGACGGAGAGACTTACCCAGTGGCATGCAGAATGCGCGCGAGAAGGACGAGCCTGCTGCCGATGGAGCGGCGGTAGATCTGCTCTGGGGAGAGCTCGAGGGGCGGAGAGACGAGGACGTTGTTGGTGCCGTAGAGAAGCACGACATGCACAACGGCGGCGCGGAGGACCAACGGGATGAGGAAGAGTCCGGCGATCTTGTCCTCGAAGAAGAGCTTCTCGACGCGCACGTAACGGCCAGCGAGCCGGAGCGCAATGACGACGGAACACAAGCTGGTAATCCACCACGACACGAGTAGTGTCGGCTTGTCATCGCTGAACGGCCGGAGCGGAGGCGGTAGCGAGTAGAGCGTCATGGTATCAACTTGGAAAGGATTTCTGGCCTAGGACATTGGATGTCTCTCAGAGGGCTAGAAAGCGGACAATACCCACAGCATCTCTTTGCCCACGTTGTAGCTTGCACTGCGCGTTTCTGGCAGTTGGTCATCTTCCATTAAACAAAAAAAGGTAGCGCGGGGCCATCTTGATCGAAATGCGCGGTACCGCAACGGGGGAAGGGGACACGCGGGAGTCGCTTCCCACGCATGCCTGCACCATTTCAAGAGCCACATCAAGGCCCTGCCGTTCATCCTCTTCTCGGGAAGCTCGGTAAGCCCCCCCATCGTTTTTACGTGCTAGGGTCTAAATGCCCTGTCGGGATAAAATTTCAGGGAAGACCCACGAAGGTGGGACCGAGCAATGCGTGGCTGGACACGTGTGGAAGGATAGTAGAGAGGGCCAGCTCGTGCGCGCCACGGGGGTAACAAGTGATGGGAGGTATACACGACAGAAACAGAGGTGGCCTGGAAATTTCCGGGGGCCGATGCCACCTTGCCAATGAACTGCTGTACATGGCGGTCACGATGGCTCCCTTGCGCTTTCTACCAATCAGTAGAAGCATCTTTTTTTCCCAGCTGCGCATGGCACCTCAATGACGAGTCTGACAGCCTCGAATGGGAGTGTGGGCATGTAGATCCACCGAGACCGCTTGTGCTCCTGGGATATATGGGATACAACTCTACTAGGGGAGCCAATTGCAAGCGCGTGCATTCCCGGAACTCGCTCGCCGCGCCGCGGAACATGGTCCCTTCATGTCGCATTCCATACCGGAGTAAGACCAAGATCTACTGTTCGATATGATGCTAATTGAGACTGAGAAAAAAGGTGCCCTTCGCCGGATAGAAAAACGGGATTCTGGAGAGGAACGAAAGAAACGTCGTTAGAAATTTACCCGGTAAGCCTGCATCCTACGCCTTCATGGCCAGGCTCGTTTGCAAGCGGATGACAATGATGACAACTGAAAAAAAGTGGAGGCCGTCAGCATTTACCCCCTGCATGAAAGCTCGCATGCTGTGCTCAGGGGCTCCTCATGCCGTTCTCTCCTGGGCCAACAAGGATGTCACTAAAACCACGTGTGGAACCCCGTAACAGTACTGCAACGCGTTGATGGCACTAGCATCTCTCCCGGCTCCCGATTCGGTAAATTCGCCGAAGGGATAACCCCAAGCCCGTGCTATTATTGAACGGCGGCAGGGCCCTACGCACGTTCCATGTCTCCCGTGTTGGCTGACCATAGGTTGGCCCTTGACGTCACACCCGACGTCCGCCTGTACCTGGTCTATGAAAACAGCGGCTGGACAGTTAATTGATCAACACCTCAACCGTTTTGAGCATGGTTCCCCGCACCGGGTGATGGCTCCTTGCACTTAATGCAATAAAACGACGAGTTTCAAGAATGGTATCTGTCTATCAATACAGCTAGTCAGAAAGAACGGTGTTCTGGCCCAGAAAGAAGAGTCTGGAAACCACCGGAACAATAGATTGTAACCATTGCCACAGACGCGCAATTGAAGCCGCAGGCTTTGCCACACGGCTTGCCACTATTCACAGCTATATGGAAGGTTCTCTGGCAGAGCCAGAGAGCCGAATAAGCAATAGAATTACGCAGTTGCAACCCCTTCAATTCCACAGAATCCAGAGTGCAGTGCTTCCAACATGTCCTACCTTTCTTACACATCGACAAATTTTTACGCCGAGTTACTATCTTCTAGATAATCCTACCGCGTCGATTAGGAGCAAGTCCCCCTCCCAGTCCAGTGATTAATATTCACTACGTTCTAGTAACAGACATACCGTTTCTAAAATCCTTTTAATAATCTCCACCAATGAAAAATTGCTATTAGCCTTATAATTTTTACTGCTTATAGTTATAATTTATATAACGATTTAAAACATGTACTTTAATATTGATAGAGATTAATGTAGGGCTAAGTTTAAACCTCTATTCTAATAAGGATCTACATAAAGGAGTAGTTAAAGGCCTTTATGTTAAGCTACTTATCTCCTTTATTAAATATAAGATTTATAATAAGACTAGTTTTAAGCCTATCTGGTTAGAGTTAAAGCAATTAGCTAATTAATAATGGTAGATAAAGGTAAGTAAAGATAAGTTAGCTTAAACAAATCCTGAATAAGGACTAAGCTGAGGATGAGTAACGTCACGTGCGTGAGGTACGAAAAAGGAAATTTCGTGTGCCCAGATTCGTCTCAGATAACCAAACTGTTATATAAGACGAATCTAGGGACATAACATTTCCTTTTTCGTTCGTAATCCTGAGCTGGGGTAAGCTAGGGTGAGCTGTAGCTGATTTGTCCTAAGCTTTCCTTGAATCTTCCCTGAGATGGGGTGATCCCGTATACCGCTGCCGCATAGCCTCAGAGGCCCCTTTTTAGTCCCTCTGGCTAAAATTCCTATTGATGGAAAGCAGACGACGCGTAATCTGTATGGATAGCTTTTAAGTAACAATTCTAATTACGATATACACGTGTACTGGGTGTACGTGTGTAACTCGAGCTAGAAGCCTGATTGTCAAAGCTGAGTAATAAATGCCTTATAAAAACCCCTAAAATAAATTAAAATAATCTAATTAAAATAATTTCGACCCTGTACTATTACTATATTATACTGAGAAGGATAAGGTACCGATAGAGTCGCTAATGATAATAATAACGTCACCTGTCTGTGCTTGTATCATAATTTATTTTCAATTATTAGGGATATATAAGTTGTCTTGTTAAATTTTCGATTTTTGCTCGAGAGATGCTAGAGAATTTAGTGGCTTTAATAAGTAAATTTGTAAGAAAATTCTAATCTTGATAAGATAGAGTTCCTAACCTTCTTAGCACTTAGGTACGGATAGTTTTCCTAGGTACGTACTTTATTCTGCTGGTAGAAAATTATGTAGTGTCTAACTTTCGTTCTTCTATATTTTGTACCGTTTCTACCAGCAGAATATAAGACCGAGTTCTTGGCCACAAGCTCACACTTTGTCCCCTCTTATTGTATCTTTTCTGCCGGTAGAATTTACTGCCCCTAGCGACTAAGATCTCCACTGTTACCGTGTGCTGCTGGCAGAAATTTACTGCCTAGCGTGAGCGACCTAGTTCTCGGCTATGAGTCTATATTTAGTTCCCGTCACGAATCCAGGGCCACGCGGTCCTAAATTTTAACTTCAGAATATACCAGTACATGCCACGGGATGGCAAAAATATGCCAGCTTGATATTTGGGATAGTACATGATATCCCAGCTTGGAATTCGGGATGGTACATTTTATCCAAGCTCAAATTTAGGATATTACATAATATACCAGCACCTATAAGATATCCCACAGTATATCAGTACATAACGAGATGTCCTGAATATACCAGTACTGTTGAAGCTGGGAGCCTGACGTGGAGCCCCGGGCCTTTAAGTAAGCTGGAGTGAGCTAAGGCTGATTTATTCTAAGTTTCCCCTGATTCTTCTCTAGCTGAGGTATCATCGGTTTTTAGGATAGACTTTCAGGCACAGTTTGCTCATGTGGTGGCATGGATTTTGACTCGGCAAGAAAATTAAATAAACAAGAATGGCCCCACGTGAATTGAGGGCCTCTTTGCGTTAGCCGTGTGCTAGCCACGGTGGTGCCAGTGCCACGAAGCGAAAACCAACCTCCAAGGCCCAATGCAAACACACGGTTGGAAATGCAGTGTCCTCTCACTGAGCAGAGCGGCGCTGACATTTTCCACGTGTTCACCGCTTTGGTCTCCAGTAAACATGCAACCATCCTCCAGCCGGGCATGGCAGTACCTGATCAAAAATAGTGTGGGTGGTATATCAAACAGGTTAACCAACTCGCGTTTCTGCGTTCTAAGGGTCAGCTTCGCTGCCCGTTTATACAAACGTTATTTTCTGCCATACTGTTACGTGTTCTCCGATGAGAAGGGCTAGTTCAACTCAGTCGTGCTGCAGCTAACAACAACTCCATAAACGCCACTCCACTCTCCAACATATTCGCCCTATGCTCCTCTCCCGTAGGATAAAACTGACATTCCGACTGCTCATTAAACACGCCGTACTCAATCCCAAGTCCTTTGATGATCTTCCTCCTCTTCTCCGGCTGCGCGAGAGCTCTCCATCTCCCATGATCCAACGAACAGCCGCTTGTCGGATACAGATGTGCCGCCTGGATCGCCCGATAATTCCTTCCCAGCACATCTATCATAGATCCTGCCATTCTTGCCGCCGTAATACTCAGCACGTCCCATTCCCCCGGATCAATGTACTCCTTGTACGGAAAGGTACTATTATCGGGGACAACCCCTCTCTTCCCATCGTACTCTTTATTCCCAACACTCATGCTGGCATCTTTGGCTTGATTTGAATCATGGCACCACCCATGTATCACAACCCCCAAGGGCGAGTGAAGATCCGCAAACCACCCCAGATTAGGGTGCGTCTCCATCGTCCAATCTATGTTTCTCGCCTCGGCCTCCGAGAGCGGCGCCGTCCCGCGAAATAACTCTGTTGAAGGATCGTCCGAAGCATAGGGGAACCCTGGAGCCAGGTACTTGGTAAAGTTCCAGACAGGATCAAAGTTCCGATTCAAATCGATGCCGATGCTATCGGGATCGCCTGGTTTCGCGCTGGTGGCATTTCGGTTCTTGCGCCAGCAGAGGTTGGTCCCGTGATCGTAGGCCACGCCGTCAGGATTCACAAGCGGGAGAATGACGATGCCGAGATCGAGGACCCTGGCTACCTCAGCGGGAGTGTAGAATACACCGGCGTATTGGAGACCTTTGGATTCGCGGTGTGCCCAGAGGAGATCGGATGCGAAGTTGATCAGATGGTCTGGGCCGCCGCGTTCGCGGGCGTGGATGCCGGCTTCGAGCAGAATTGTATAGGTATTGTTATTGCCATCAAGTGATTGTTGACCGTCTTCTCTTTTACCTCCTAGCTTGAAGCCGAACATTGTGTTGTTCTCATAGGTTTTGTAAGGGGCGGTGAAATAGGGAAGACGAAATGCCTTGACCAGTCCAAGGACAGCCGACTTAATCTCGAGCAAGTTGTAGACGGTAGAAAAATTAGCGGAAGAGTTAGAGCCAATACCGCGGGGTGCAATTGATCCGCCATTAAATCGGTCGCCGGTTCCGATGGGGATGGACGTTTGATTGGTTTGCCGACGGTTGAGCGGTTGCGTACGACTGATAACATGGCCTCCCTGCTGCTCGACCTCTAGCAGGCACGCGGAGGTCAGCAGCAAGTAAAGAAGGGGTAGAAAGAGGATTGAGAATTCCATTGTGCTTCTAGCCAAACGAGGGACACGAAACGGCAGCGAGGGTCTATCCTGGAGGGTTAACACTGTTGTGATATGCCCCATGATTTCCTTTATATCGCTTTCGTGGGGGACTTGAGGTGGTTCGGCCTCGAGATCATCCGGCTGACAGGGCAATTGGGCAGTCTGCGTGTTTCCAGCATTCCACTTGCGCCCTTTCGCTTCAATTTTGTATACTCAGCCGTGTCTACATACGCTCAAACAGGATAAGATCGACGTACCCGCATGTTTCGCAAGCCTATGGCGCATCCAAGCTCTTTTTTCGTTTTCAAGGAGGCCACACATTATCGACAGCGAAGAGTCCTAGATATTGCTTACTGTGATCCCCACCCTCACTTCATTAGGCATATCAAGGGCCTCTGAAAACCCCACTGCGAATGAGAGACCACACCGTCTCTCCCCGGAGCCAAACTCCTCCACGTTCACACACCACGCTTATCCGCGCTACCGAAGAAACCGCCTAAACTGCCTATACATGTATCTGCGCCCCCTATCAAGCACACCGAGATTTGGATGGACCAGTAAGGCTGCCGTTTGACGCCGTGCGAGGTCTGCGCCTGGTCGTCGACGTGATTGAAGACGGTCGAGGTTTTGGCAGCGACTTGGCCGACGCCAGAACGTCCATGTATACCAACTTGTTCTCCGGCAAACTTCATCTATTACCCTCTCGAATTCCGTTTTTATCCGACTCCGGGTACGTTGGTCTCGGTCCTTCGAACGCCGAATGTGGCGATCTGGTCTGCATCTTTAGCGGCGGACGAGTTCCCTATGTTATGAGAATGTCTATTTGCACTATGACTCCACGGATCCGTGGTCGCAAATGCGACCGCGATTCAATTAAACACTCGCAATTGATCGATCGAACAGGGCCTAAATCGCTCGATTCTGAAATAAAATTACAGTTGACTACTAACTATTACTCGCTGACTAAGCAGCTCCTGCGTCACCTGACCGCTGGAACGCGTGGTTTGGCCACTACCTCGTGTGTTCTTCGTGATGCCTGTAGTTAACGATGCCTTACTGGATCCAGAGGCCTTTCTCGCTCTGCCTCTCGTTCTACCTCTGACCTTGCCACTATTCACAGGCGTGGTAACGGCTTGGCCACCCCTTACGGCCGTGGTTTGGCTACCCTTTAGAGTAACCCCCTCCCACTGGGAGGCCTTACGCTGTATAGAAGGCCGTACGCCTCCACGAGCACCACCACGAGCACGTCCCTTACGGTTGCTTCCTCCGTCTCTGGTTGGCTGGCTAGCAGGTTTGGGGTCCTTGAAGATAGTATCATCATCGACATCGACCTCGGGATCGGTTTGCATCGCGCTATCGCGCGGTGGGCTGTTTTCGGCAATCTGAACGCTTAATTAGCCCCGGAAATCGTGCGCCGAATGATTACTTACCCTTAAGCGCAATAATTGCAGTGCGCGCGACTGTGGAATGGCGATGGTTTGGTTGTGTTGGGGGAGCAAAGTTATGGCAGAATGGAAAGAATTTCATAGCATAATGCGACCGTGGATGCGACTGGGCATTTGAACGCGGGCGGGGGTTAGGGTTATGTATAGCAACGTGCGGGGTCATAGTGCAAATAGACATTCTCTAAATTTTTGGAGTACCTTATGAAATCGTGTCTGCTATATCAGGGGTGATCAGTGAGTTAGGGGGCATCTGGTAACTGGAAGACATCGGGGCCTAGACACCGAATTTAAGGATTTTGGGGAGAAGAGTGCGGCGAACGGGGTGACAGTCCTCGACTGCCTAAGGCATCAATGGTAACCGACGTGGAATCTGGCCATCGGCGCCAGCTACGAAGCAGGCCGCGAGCTCTGGCCTATGGGCTGCTCTTCCAACGCACAGTCGCCGTATTGTTCTGCCCCTTAGCCCCCGCCCCTGATCCTCGAGCACCGGGCTCTAGCTCGGCATGGAACTCAAGATAGGATAACGTCCCGTCAGTCTGTCCACCACAAGCGACAGCGCCCCGAAGGCATATCGCATTGTTACCAAGTAGGTATGGGCGGGTTGCCTGAGGTGGCTACCAGTCAGTGGCCCAGTCTCCCAACAGAACGATGATCTGCAACGATTGGACATGCAGTGAGCCCCATCATCCCGTGATCAAACACCCAAAATCTGCACCCGCCAGACCTGAATGCTTCGCTCTTTTTTTCTTGTCAACCGCCGAGACGGCCAAAAACTAGCAACCACCACTGAGATGGAGCCAAGCACACCCCGTCCGTCTGATGAGTACGCCCAGGTCGTATGGGCAGCCCACATCTTGTCGTACCTGAATCCGTACACCACTATCGCAGGTGCATCGCTGCCTGATGCCCCGCAGGACGCCGAATCCGGGCCAAGCGGGGGCAACAGCGACAGCGATAGCGATGACGACCTTGACAACGAGTCCGACACAGCTGATACTACCGACCATACCGCAACGTTTCTCGGAGCGTACGACAAGCCAATCCGAGAAAAGTTCCTCAATTGCATCGCCGAGTTGCTCTCTCACACTAAGGGCGGAAAGCACGTCACAGCCACCGCGCTCCGGGAGAGAGAGGACTGCGTCGAGGTCGACATTGCGCGCAACAGTTTATTTGAAGCAGCGGACGATGGGTACCTTGCATCTTTGTCGTCGTTCCTTCGAAGATACGGTACCGCGAGACCGCCACTCAAAGGAATTTCATCTGCTGACATTTTCTCGGAACCAGACGGCGCTACCGATCATCCGAACGACTGCTGCTTTTACCCTTTGCTTGAGGCGACTGCGACGTACAACGAGAAGAGACTGGATGTCTGGGTTCAGGACTTGGCCAAACTGCTGGGGCCGGATATTAACCATACGCCGCCAGTTGCGACACCCCTAGGCCCCGAGACCTCGAATCTTGGATGTTCGTGCTGTAAGCACGTATCGATTCCTATCCTAGAAGCAGTGAAAAGGCTCGTGGGGGAGATACGTGCTGCCTCTAAGAAACGCAAAACGAATACACTCAGTGTCATCCAGCTCGCAGCCGTTGTTGTCCAGTCTCTTGACACTGCCGTGGAGCTCAAACGAATAGCCCCCAGCGTCAATATCAGCAAGGCCCTGCGACTCTTTCGTCTGATAGCGAGGCCGCTGGTCAATCTGCGAACACTGGCTCGCATTGCAGGCCTCCTCCCTGCCTTCCGGAAGGCAATCTTCATCAAGGTCGGGACACCAGGCCCAACACAACTCAGCCGCCAGCAAATACCGAGTCTAGCAAAGGCATGGAAGCGTTTGGATATCACCCCTGGCGGTGACCCTCCTGCAGCACTCTTGAGCAAGGGAGCTTCTTTTAAAAGGGATTGCTCCCGATCCTTCCCTGTCCACTGCGAGGTCCAGCTCTTGCTCAGGTATGAGAACGACGCAAGTCTGATACCGTCGCTGCGCTACTTCGGGTGCAGCAAGAAGGCTTGCTTGCTTTGCTACCAAATGCTGTGCTTATCACCACTTCAGCCCCGAGTCCGCGGTCAACATGGTGTTTGCCACCCGCTATGGGGTGTTGGACCCAACCACTCAGAAGAACTCCGTAGCCGACTTCGGGAACTGTGCGACGTCCTGAAAGAGAGGATTACCCATCATATTCGCAGCCAAAACCGGGTCGCACCCGTATTAGTGCCGCAGTCGACAGCCGCATCGGATCTCGGAACCGTCGACATGGTAGAGCTCCGACGGCAATTGGCCCGTAGGCAGTTGGTGGACAAAAACAATGCTGAGATGCGGGAAAGGATACAGATCCTGTGAGAAAGTCTCGCGGAAGAGACCGTTGCGCGTTGGCTGACAATGCAGCAGGCTAGATCCTCGATCGACGCGGACCCTTACGACCCCGTACCAAGACGGGCTCATGTGCATCATGTGCCAGACCGAAAATTCCATGCGATGCCGGCGATGCCTGTCGGTGGCATACTGCTCCAAGCAATGCCAGTCGATCGACTGGCCGGCCCATCGGCTGCTTTGCGCGTCGTATCTCCGCTTCATGAAAACCCGGCCATCTGCGATCCACAGAGCGGGTATCTGGTTCCCGCGAGACACGGAAGCTCCGCAGCTGGTCTGGGCGCCGATAAAAACATACGACGGTGGTGGCAGCGATGGCGGAGACGAGTACTATCCCGCCTTCGAGTCGTTCCTCGGATCGACCGACAGGCCGCTGCTGTACACAATCCCCATCACAAGAAACGAAAGAAGAGGCGTCAACCTGCCCCACTACATCAGCGTCTACTACAGGGACTGGGACGAGTTTCCCAACAGATCATCACATCACGCCGTCGGCATATGCCACGGCATGACGTCCGTCCTCGGCCAGTGGAACGGCGACCTCGTGGCGATTTCTGGGCGAGAGTACGCCGCGCCGTTCGACACTCTAGACGTCACACTCGCCGATTTTCGCCATGTCCTAGACTACTTCAGCACTCACGGGGACCAGACGGTACGGGAAACGCCCACCGCTACCTCTGTACAGGCGGTAAGGATCAGCTGCGAGCTCGAACGAAAGCTTCGCGGTCATGAGGTCTTTTCCGAGGTGTCAGTCCAGAACCGCTTCTGGGGTAGCAGCACACGCTCGCCCTTGGCCGAGATGCTCGGTGTCCCGCTGAGGATATACACGTCTGATCGAGAGAATATCGAGTACGGAGAAGCGGATCTCCTCGACGATGTGCTAGGCGGTGGCTTGCACAACGTGTATGCTACAGTCCTCGACACCAGCCTCGACAGCTCGAGGGAGAGCTGGGGCAAGTCGTCGAAGGTCTTTGAGGGCGAGGTGATCATTTTGGGGGACAACGGCGAGGAGCTGAGTCTCGACGTGGTTGCCCATCTCTGCCGATATTGCGTCGAGGTGCTTCAGCCGCTTTTCAGGCGCGCCATCTCCGGGGAGATTTCTCGTGACGATGTCTTGAAGGAGATATCCCCGCAGAAGCTGGCTGCGTGGTCACCGAGTCATGTGTCGCACGACGAAATGGCCCAGCCCGCAGTCGACTTCTCGTTCGTGGTCGGAGGCACTGTGGAGGATAGCCCTCAGCTGACGGACGGACCAGTATGACTCGATTGATGCGCTTGCAGGAACATTGTCGACTTTTCTGGGGTGGTTTTGGTAGGCACAAGATGAAGTGGCATTTGGGTTGGTGGTGAACGAATGTTCACGGACCGTTCTGTCGCGTCCACACGCGTCTGATTTGGTGGGTCACAGAATTTAGCGTTTTGGCCATGCTCGGAGCCTCGCTTCAGGGTTAGGGTAGTTGCTTGGCTTCCAACCGATGACATCATACACTGACGCAGGCCCAGAGCTCACTCTCCGTCCGCTCCAATGCGAAGATGACATACACGGCGATCAACGTCATTACCGCGCCGATGGAGCTCCCTGGCCAACAACGCTTCCTTTTATTGCTAAATATTCGGGGGATTCCGACGCTCTGTCCGGCCACCTCATGCTTCCATCTTGCACACGAGAAAGCGATGCATCTTCTCAGCAACATCGCTCTCACAAGTCACACATGAGTCAAGACCGTCGACAAACTCCGGCCATTCCCTCGCTATTTTGTCCATCCCAGCGCACGACCGCTGACGATTGACCGCGCTCTGCTCAGACACCCTCAGCATGGTCTTTCACCACCAACCCGACCACAGCTCGTACCCCGAGTCGACGTCGACAGCACAAACCTCCTTGAACGAAAAAGCCGCGCGCATCGGCCCCAAACCCGATCCCGAGCTCGGCACTATCACGCAGCCGAGCCCCGCCCACCCTCCGTCCCCAAGCAATGACCCCACCATCACCGAACCCGCCGCCGAAATCCCCGTAACCGACGCCGAAGTCCTCCCCGGGCTGCCCCGACTCAATTACAACCTCTGGCACTACAAAACCAAGCTCTTCATTGTAACCTTCCTCCTGGTCGCCGAGTCCTCCTTCGTGCCCATCGCGCTCTTCTACGGGCTGTGGTTCCAAACCACCCTCCGCCATGGCATCATCTTCGCGATCATCACCTCCTTCTTCGGCATCGTGTCGGGCATCGAATTCGGACTGCGCTCTCTCAAGCTCATCATGAAGAAAGACACCTACCGCCCCCTCGGCGCCGTAGGCCGCTGGAGGTTCGACTTCACGCACATGAGTCTCAGCTTCGGATACACCATCATGACGGGCATCCTCATTGGCGCATCCATCCCGCACGAACCACTGGTCAAACCCCTTGCGATCCCGGTCTCGCTGTTCCTCATCCAGATGGGCATCCAGCTGCTCTGGTCGGGGTGGATGAGCGCGAAGCACAAGCCCGCGCCGTGCAAGATCAGCTCGGTCGAGAAAGGGGAGCGGACGCCGCCGCTGGTGCTGACGATAGTGGAGGATATTGTTGCGGTGGATGGCGGCGCGGGGAGGGAGTATCGCCGGAATTTGATGGCGAGGTATAAGGCCAGTCCGAGGTTCCGGAAGATGATTGCGGATCAGAACTGGTTTTGGGGCGTGGGGGCTTTGCTGGATGGGGTTGGGACGCTGGTGGCGATTTGGACGACGCCGGACGCTATTGCGTATGGTATTGGTGAGTCTTCCGTCTGGTGATGTGATCTGGTGGGCCATGCTAACTTTTGGATGACAGGCTGGGGAAGTCCCCTTATTTTTGCGATTGTTTGGTCCTGGTTAACTATTGTGTGGGTTCGTGGTGCGCTCAGGAAAGAAAAGAAGATGTGGATCGGGAAACCGAGATCGTCGATGGTGCCGCCGGAGGCACTGAGACATTGATCGCCAGATTTAGAGGGCGGAACAACATAAGGTACACCGCATGTATGAGAACTGGAGTTTGGAGTCGCAAATGGGTAGATTTAGACATGTACAACAGAGCAGAACACTATACATCCGATGTCATTGTAGTTCTCAGCCGCCCCCAGTATATCCCCATCGCAAACCCTCACAACCCCCCCTCACCCTGCCATCCTGTCCGCTAACAGGCAAAGGCATACTTAGATCTCACCGTCGTCACAGGTTTCCCCCTCCACTGCTTACCACCCAGTCCCAACAATGAAACCCATCCACCAGCCTCTGACCCATATACCGAATATCCCACTCAATCTCCTGGCTGGTATTCGGCATCGCCTGTATCTCCATCGTACAATGCAGCTCGGATGTCACCGATGTGCCTGGCCCGGGGAATAGCTCCCCCCTAGCTCACGGCACGTATAGTCGAAGATATGTACCGACGGCTAGTCGAAGATGCGCTCAATCGAGCACGTCGAGGAGGAAACCTCTGAATCCGATGTTGCAGGATCCTTTTCCGGTGAAGATGCAGGGGTTGTCGTCGCGGATGGTGGTGACGTCGCCGGAGGCGAGGTCATGGTTGAAGGTGGAGACGATGGCGGGGGTGGTGTCACCGCTGATGGCGCAGATGGTGAAGGTGGAGAGGAGGAGAGTGGTGAGAGAGAAGAATTGCATTTTGTGGGTGACGGTTTGAGTTGAGACTCTGGGCCTGGAGTGACGAGTTGGAGTGACGAGTTCGAGTGACAAGTTGAAAGACCGTTATCGACTTAGGTGAGAGTTTGCAATTTAAGTAGAAGTAATTTACATTCCCCTAGCTGCCCAAGGTGTGGTGGGCCGTTGTCGTTGGACCTTGTGTGTGCTCTTTGACCGCGGTTAGATCGTCGTGTTTACCGGTTGGATCCTTGCTACCTAGTGTTTGTCGTGCGGTCTTGTGTTTGTCATTGGATCCCCGCCTTTATCGAGTACCAGGTCATCAGCGGCTAAGTCATTCTTTTCTAGTTTAAAGAACTTTATCTACCTCATTACGTACTAGTCTGCCAGCTTTATAGGTGTCGTGGTAATTAAGTAACTTTATCTTCCAGGAAAACGATTACGCAAATTATACTATCGCTAATTAAAATACCCCCAGGAAATTACCCACAAGTATTACCCCGCTGGGAGTGATTAGTTTAACATTTAGCCTGGTGGTACCGTGTATAAGCTAGGTTTGGTGTACTGGGCCCTTAGTGAAAACGATTAGATCTGGGGTTGCGTTGGTGTTAGCCCTAATTCTGTACTGCCCATTAAGGGTGGCGGAGTTGAAGTTCAGGGGTATAGAAGCGGCGGAGGACATACGAGGGACAAAGATCTGCTGGTGAGGCGGGTGCTTATTCGCCTGTTGACAAGAGGATGATAAGATGCGGTACTAGATAGTAATTGGACCTCCCCTAGCAAAGCTTTCACTTTCAAGACTTTAGTTATAACGACAGACGAACACTCCCCTCCACCATTTTCCACATATCTACCCTCGTCTCTACCCTCCCCTCGCCCCTCACCCCTTCAGTCAGCCGCCCCCACACATCTACCTAGGTACCTGCCCATCCATTGCCCCAATCCCCAATCCCTTAGAACTACTTGCAGTTGCATCCAGCATACTTGCCAGCCTGGCAAACACCACCTGAGCCAGCGCAGCCATTGCTATTGCACGGACCCTTGTTGTTGGCGCAGGTGCCGACGCATTGGCAGCCCGCGTACTTGCCGCTGCGGCAGACGCCAAGGCCAGTGGAAGGCGTGTTCCCTATTTTGTATGTTAGCTTTTCGCTTTTTCTTTTTTTCTTTTTTTTCTTTTTTCCTCCGGTGCGGCTCAGCCACAATCCAGTGGACGGAATAGGACTCACAGCCGTTGCAGTTGTTTTGATCGCAGGGGCCGTTGACAGTGCCGCACTGGCGCTTGTCGAGGATGCCGGCCTCGTCGGCGGGCATGGCGGTGACGGCGGTGAGGAGGAGGGCGAGGGTGGCAATGGAGAACTTCATTTTGATGGTTGGGGGGACGTGATGAGATGATGGTGTAGTGTTTGTAAAGATTTGTTAAGTTGACTGAAGGCTTGAAGAGTGAGCTGGTTTGATGGTGGTGAGTTCTGGAGTCAACGTCGGGGCGATGAGGCCCTTCTTATATGTTTCGTTGCCTCTTCTTCATCCATTGCATCTTCCAGACACCATCCTGGCTTCTCACAGGATTTCTACGTCGCTGCCTGGTTCTACATCATTACTCCTCCGTGTGGTCTAGACACAACGTCTCATTCCTGTCCTCCTTCGCCACTTCCTTCCTATTTTACCAAGCCGCCCTATGTTACAATTGGAGTTGGTGATTGTTACATGTGGCATTCTGAGCCTTGTACTACCCAAGTAATAGCATCTCGGTCAAATTTGGAAACGGGAAGCACAACATCGATGACATTCACTTGAATCTATGGGGACTTGGCCAACCAATTATAAAGGAGGACGAAAGCAACCGCCACAGCAGCTGAATGGCGCAGTGCGGGTTGAGGAGGCTCCGGGCCAATGACAACATCGTTTTGTGGGCTCATTCAAGAGGATTCGTTCAGTTCCTACTGGGGGCTGAATCAGCTTAGCGGCGAGCAGCTGCTAAAATGCCGGGCGTGGCACGGCAGCCGCCCCACATTCAACCTTTGATGGCAGCCTTATGTTATATTACCGAGTCTTGTAGTGGAAATAACTGTAGCGACGTGCGGCGTTGCGATGTTCTTGCCATGGCGCATGTCCCGGAAACAAAAAAACCGAGCGATGCAGAATCGGCCCATTCCGATCCTGTCAGAGTCCCAAAATCCCGTCCAGTAGGGAATCATGAGATTGAAAACAACCGAGCCCTATTTGCCGAGCGGCTATATCAACGCAAGGTGGTACAACCCTCCAGGCAGCCGCGGTATCAAGGCGCATTGAGATTGGAATTTTCGTTTTTAGAGTTAACATGCGAGTTCTGTGCAACATGGCAGGTGCTGAAGTAGGAAAACTCAATATACCAACTCTACATCCTTAGGGCTGAGTCTAATTACCGGTGAGTTCTACAACCCGTAGAAGTGTCATGTACGGACTATACGTAGATCGCGCAGGCCTTACCAGCCTAAGGTTAGATGTTATCCCCAACATATGAACAGCAGATATGCAATCAACGTAGCCCGTTGAACGTCGGAGCGGATGATGTGATCAAGTAAGGCATTCCTTCAAGGGGCTTGCAACTCTGCCACCGGAATTTTCCCTATGCCTGGTATACAGCCTGCCTGCTACACCTCCAGTACCACAAATTTGGAAAAGGACTAGCATTATAGCTCTTACCGTGGTCAATTGAAACTCCGTAACACTTTCCTGGATCTTACCTCGCCGCCAGTGTGCCCTGCATATTAGGTGTGGCAGGGTAAGCCCGACAGTTCCAAAAGTAACTACGTGTAACACCTGCCAAATCCCGCTATACCCCCAGACCCTTCCAGTCCCAATCCCCTCCTCCATTCCGCTCGCAACCACTCACGTCTCTCGTCACAACTTGAAACACGCCCTCCGGATCCCTCACATGTAACAACCCCTCCACCACCCCTTCACACCTCGCATTCATCAAATCACCCCTTACACCTAACACTACCCCCAACCGCCAAGACAAGCTCATCAAAGAGACCCGCCCCATACAATCAAGCGGTATATATAGGTAGGCACACCCTCTTTAAACACAACAAGGTGAGCACCGGGGTAAAGGAAGAGGAAATAGGAGTGGGCAGTTATTACGATGTGGCGAATGATGTTGGAGAAGCTGATTATATCCGGGGAGGTGGAGGTAAGGATGTGGCGGAGGGAGAGGCTGATGTCACAGGGTTGGAGTTGGATAGTAGGGGAGGGTCCGGGGGTAGATGGGATCTGTACCGAGCCGTCGTCACTGAGAGCCTAATGAAAATATTTTCTCATGTGGCGGTGATCCGGTTATCGAGCTAAGATACAATAAGCCACAGACCGATCACGTCCTGACGCGATTAATGTGTAAGGGGAGCGAGAGGCTGCGATATTGTTGAACCGCCGGGTAGTCAACCGTATCACGATTCCTATGTGTTCGAGCCCTACGGTTCGCAAGCTCCGCCTCTGGCTCCCCTCAAAAGTTCTAACCTAGAGAAGGGCGCAAGATGATGCCAAACTAGAGATTGAGAGGGCGAGGCTCATGGCAGAGAAAGGGGCGCGAGAGCTTGAGCAACACCGGTTGGAGGCAATGCAGCGAGTAGAGGAGCATGAGGCGTTGAGGAAACGCGAGGGACGAGTGGCACTGGAGAAGTTGGAGACGAAGCTGCTTGCTGAGCGTGTACGTCTGGAAGCAGAGAAGCTCAAAGAGTAACAGAGGAGAAAAGAGATCGAAGCGTCTCCGAGGAGCGCGGAAAAGAGGAAGAAGCGCTCATTTGGAGCTGGTCTTTTGGGAAGGGCGGATATTAGGAAGTAATCGCGGTGAAGAAGTCCCAAAGTCCCCCGGCGGTCCCAGATCCTGGCGATGAAAGCGACCAACAATCACACAAACGATGGATGAGAAGTTGCACAATGCACAAACAAATCCTTTCATTGCTAGCCGTTGCCGAGATCAAAGTCAGTCCAATTATGGCTTCGAAAATCCCTAAAGGCGTTGATTCTCAGCCCTTCGGAGCAGACGGGTGTCTCCGGACAACAACTGGGGCACATAGCTTACCCGGGGTAGAAATGCTTGGCACAGGGTAGGATTTAGCCGCCTCACCCGGGTTAGAAACTTTCTACCCCCGGCCTCCACCACAGCATTCTATACGTGAAGTCCTACACCCGCAATAAAAAATAGAAGACTTAGTTGGCCCACGTAAACCACTGTAAACGCAGGGCAGTTGCATTTAACACTGCATATGCTAGGTATATCTTAGAATGTTGTAGTGGAGCTCGGGTAGCTAAATCCTACCCCATACTAAGCATTTCTACCCCGGTGAGCTGTTACCCCGATATTCCCAGCAACTGCGGTAATAATGGGTATGGAGAGAACTCTTGTCAATCTGAAAGCAGCAACAGTATTGGCCTTGTCGTATTAGGAGCAGAGGAAGTATCTACGCCAGCTCTATCAACTTCCCGACCATTTGGAACACCAACCCAAGCATCTTCGTGTACTTGCCCGATAGCGGGCCTCTCCGCAACCCCATTCTTCCACTTTATCCACATCACATTGGCCAAGCAGTGCTCCCCTGGGCTTTGACGGAAAGCTTTATATTTAAGGCCTTGAGCCATACCACATCGGAACATTCAGGACGACGGATGGCAAAGCCGGTGTGGTCGAATAAGTCACCAAGATAGTTGAGAGAGGTTGTCGAAAGCAGGATTATCTCGCTCGACGTCATCGTCGCCCATGAGGGACTTTCGAAACTCATCTCTGGTATTGATAGTTATGGGACCGAAGGTTACCGCAAGGCCCAGACAGAGGCGTTCACTGTCTAAACAGGGTGTTTTGTGCGACGAATCTGAGCTCACAAAATTTCCGTTTTCGTACCTCGCCTACGTGACATTACTCACCCCAGCACAGGCTTGGCTCAGTCTTTGCTCAGGATTTGCTCAGGTTTGATCACCTTTACTCATGCCAACTACAATTTCAGACAGGGTGCGCTGCAGCATGTTGAATTGCTTCAACTTTAGCTGGGTAGGCCCAAAATAAAATAGAAACCATTTTCGAAAATAGGCACTCTTGCCTTCCTGCTATATTTTCGTATTACTCGACCGCTAGAGATTGAAGTCAGCCTCCGCTGTCCAAGTCTCGCACGCACACCTTCTACAATCACCCCTACTTCTGTTGCTCAATCCCCTGAAGTCGCGAGTTGGCTCAATTGCCCCCATCTAGGTTAGCATCCGATCAAATTTGATCCCTGGACGGAATCCTTCGTCCTACAAGCTCATTTTCAGATGAAATTAAGTCCAAGAATAGCGCTGACGCCCGGGTAAAAGCTTTGTCAAACAGCTGATCGGCAGCTCTTGCTAGCGGCTCTTCTCGGCGGCACAAAGTGAACATCGCTGAACATCGCCAAAGCAGAAGGAAGGGCCTAGATTGCTAGGCATTAGTCTTGTGATGTTTTTGTCAAGAAATGGTTCGCTGGGTTCACTGAACGCAGGCCGGCTGCAACCGACACTCTATCTTCTAGTTATAGGCCGCCATAACCCGATCCATCTCTAACGACATCCGCGGGCTGGAACGTATCATCATTCCTGCCTCAGTCTTGATAGATCAACGAGACCAATAAGCACAAGAAGGGCTACTTTAGAGCTTCGTATGACTCCGCAATACTGGCATCAAATCGGCCCAAAGTACAATGCGCTTAAAAGATTGAAGCGTACGCAAGTGTAGACGAGAATTTTTGCCACATTCATTACTCCGCGAGAAAACTTGTAAGGAAGTGCTGCAGACACGTAATATGATCACTTGTGTAAGGAATCAGGATCTTTATAAGAGCCAACGAGCAAAAAGTCTATCCGCCTATCCTTTAGCCAATGTGAGGTAAGCTAGACGACCAGGTTGTCTGAAACACATGCCGTGGAAGGTAAGCCAAGGACCGGAACACTTCGATGAGAGTAAAGACACGAGCAGCTAAAAAGGCGACGAGAAGGGGGGTAATAAATAAAACCTCAAAGGGTACGTCGAACCGCCCGACTCTCCTTGGGTGTGGCCTCCATACCCCTTTGATCACTGCGTAGACCGTGAAGGCGAATGGAATTGCTGTAGAAGTTATAATGGAGCTAACGTCCCACATAAGCCTCTCAAACTCCGTGGGAAAGATGAAGTTCCAAGCGATACAGTGCGTGGCGCCTAAGGCTAAGAAAGCAATAGTGAAGCCGCGGCTTATGATTGGAGCATGATCACTCCATCGGTCCTTCTCCTCTTCATCGATGTGAACAGCGTTGTTCGGAATCCAAAAGATCGTTGCTCCCACCAGACGTAAGCCTGAAACGGGCCAAGCACCGCTATTCTCATAAGCTCTTGAGCGCTGTTGGGGCGCCGTGAGGCTGGGAGAATGACTGAGTATGCGACATCTTTAGACTTGCTTAGTAGAAAGCCGTAGGTAATACCAGTGCAGACAGTGAAAGATAATGTCATGATCTCGAGCTGCGTTGTCGGAAGGCGGTTCAAAAGCCGTGCAATGAGTTGGATGATGAACCACAGAATCTGAGCCATGGCAATTGACTTGATGAACGAGTCTCCCTTATTGCAGTCGCCGAGGTCGTCATTATCCATCGCGGGAAGCTTGTCGATAATACCGAGCTTTCTGGCTAAAAGTAGCTGGCGGGCATCCAGCACCCATAGATCACCTTCCAATGAACTGAGATTCGTACACCATCGGCCAGGGCTTGCGATAAATCTCTCCTTCTCCAAGTCGCCGTGGAAGCACTCCAGGTTCACAGCGTGGACCGCCTGCGCCACTAAAGCCGCGTTCCTCTCATCCAAGTGCCAGTCTACTTCGCCCAGTAGGTACGGCCAGGATCTCGGGATCTCTTGCGTATTGAAGCCCATATCGTCTTCCACTATCCGTTGAAGCTCTTTTGCGTAGCTGGGGAGGTCACCACCCGTATCTGCCCATTTCGGGCGGTCTTGCAGCTCGGGACAGTCACACCGTCTTTCGGGGCTAAGTCATCGATAGGACTAAACTTGATAGCGAATCCTCCCATGTTTGCATAATATGTATGCGACACGGTCCAAGGCACACCATCTTATTGGCTCTGATCCTTAAAGCACTTCTCCAGAAGTTTCACCGACCGAAAGTCGCTAAAAGCCTTCGCAAGTGGCCATTCTGGGGCGGAGATGTTGATCATCATCCAGTTAATCTTGTTCACTAATCGGACCGCGGCGCGAAGACATTGCTGTTTCGTATCTCCCGGGCGGAGCTTCGACTGTAGGGGTACGTTGAGATGGAGGATGGACCAGGTGCAGGTGACGAGGACGGTACCACAGCCCCAGATGATGTCGGGCGTGCCTCGGATGGGCGGAGTGCCAACGAATTTCACACCCTCAGGAGGGATGGTGCAGTTGCTTGTGAACGTGAACATGCCGTCGAGGTGATGCACTAGCAGTTCGGCGCAACGCAAAGTGGGAGGGCGTCATTTGAATCGTCGAATATATCCATGACTACAAGGCATATAAATCTCTGACGTATCTCTGCGCGTTTGTGATCGTGGGCTTGTTGGGCCTGCTCAGCTAACAGTGTGCGTGTTGATGTATCTCAAGATTCAATTTAACAAAGCGTGACAGCCACTACCTACACACCCATCCACTGGAAATAAGGCTTGGTGCTCGGTGCGCCCCGGAGATAGCGAGTCAAGGTTGTCATCTCGGGCTGGCGACCCGACACAGCAAGGACTTCGTCCCGGAACCGCTTCGCAGCGTCTTTCATCTGCTCTATCTGATCGAAGGCACCGAAGCCCCCGCGCTCCCACATGTCTAGCGCATAAACCCTCCCGCTGGGTTGTATCAGTATCTACCACCGCAGAGCATTATTATTCAACACTAGGGGTAGAACTTACAGCACGTAGGTGTAGTATCCCGCGTCGTAACCGCTGACAATCATTCGAAAGACGGACTGCCCCTGACTCCATGCCCAGCCTTCTCCGAGCGCCTCACCCCCTCGGAGCCCCGTCATCTCGGTCTTGAGCTTGTTGTACGCTGCGGCCAGGTCCATTTTCTCCAGCTCCTCGTGGGATGTTGGGCTGTGGACTAAAACGTCAAACCAGGAGAGAAAGAGGTTGAACGTTTGTCGGTCGATGCGCTCTCGCCTCCTCAGGCGACTGTCACCCACCAACTGGGCTGTGGCTTTCTCGTCGAGCCTGATCGGGGGTTGGTTGGTTGCTTCACGAGCGCCGCTGCTGAGCCACGCAGCATGGTACTCTGGAGAGATGTAAGAATAGTGGTGGGAAATCTCCTGGACTATGGCTGAGTTGCTGAAGAATTGTTCAAACATTATGCAGGGAGCTTCTACAAAGTCTCTGTCGATGCGCTGGAGGGCGGCATGCCTGACTCGAGCGAGGAGACCCTGGTGTAGATGGCCTAGCTCGTGGAACATCTGTCGCGCTGCGGTGAAGCCTAGTAGCGTGGGCTTTGAGGGGGTAGGCTTGGGGTAGTTCATGACGAAGGCGACGGAAGGGTAGAAGCCGCTTCCATCCGCCTTCTCGTAACCCTGTTATTGCTGGTAAGCTACGAGTGCTCAGGGGGGGGCCTGGTGTGGGGTGGGACATGAAGGCACTCGGGGAGGTACGGGCACTACTCACATATTGGATATCATAACACCCTCTGTGTCCATACTTCCCTTGACGAGGGAAAAGGTCAAAGTACGCGTATCCGAGGAATGAATCCGGAGAGTCCCGCGTGTCCCATGCGGTATACATCATCACATCCTCGTGCCAGACGAGGGGACCCGCATGACCTGCGCGGTTTCCAAGCTCCATCTGCTGTTCACTTGTGATGCGCTCGAATCTCGTGTCAAACAGGCGCCCGAACAGCGACAGGAGCGCGTCGAGCGTGCTGTACAGTTCGAAGTATTCAGACAAGTCGGTCTGATGGATAGGTGTTTCCCTCTCGTCTCTTATGCGGTTATAGTAGTCCTCGTCCCAGAAAAACAACTCAGTGCCGGTGCCGTCGTGAACCATTTGCTGCTGCTCCGTCTTGATGCTGAGGAGTTCACTGGCTCCAAGCAAGGCGGCAGGTGACGTTCTTTGCTTGATATCCTGGAGCAAGGTAGTCACTGCTTCGGGCGTCTGAGCCATTTTTAGGGACGTTTGATAGGCGAAGTAATTATGGAAACCGAGCAGTCTCGCTATGGTATCGCGGGCGACAACCAACTCGCGGAAGAGTGGAACATTTTGCGGTAGCCGGTTGTACTTGGCGTAGTAAAAGTTTTTCCGTGTAGCGCCCGAATGCGCGTACGAAAGAACCCCCCCGGTCGGGGGCTTCATCTTTAACCAGAGTTTGCCTTGGTTTTCTCCGTCCCCTTTGGGCAGCTTGTCGATGCGGTCCTGAGGCAGTCCCTCGAGCTCCTCCGGGGTGAGCCAGATACCGGATGTGTCTTCTTCGAGGTTTTCGGTGCACTGACGGACCAGCTCCTTCACTCTCTTGTTGGCCTGATGGAAGGCATCCCTGTTGCGGGAATCGGGAATGACACAACCATTCATGCACATAGCTCGGTGGAGTTTCTGGACGTAGTACTTAGACTGGTCATCCAATGTCGGGTTGTCGTTCATGTTCTGCACCACGGCAGCAATCCGAGCGAAGACATCGACACGTGATAATCGCTCAGCGTCGCTGTCGTTAAGCAAAGTGGTGGCGGTGTGGCTTGCCTCGCGCAGTTCCTTTGATGGAGAAGTAGATGCGTAGAAGCGCAGAAGCCTAGATTTGGCGAGACTGCCGTTCTCGTCGTCAATGATGGGCCGAATTGTGTTGTCAAACGTGGCTTTGTCAGTGGCCACGCCAGCGGCGATGCTATCCCACACAGCCCTGCTCGTGGAAATGAGAGCTCTGGCCTCAGCGATGAGCGACGAGGGTGTCGCGTCAAACACGACTGGCGACTGTGGCGGAGTCCCGCTGAGAGTAGCGTTGGTGTCTACGTTGGGTGACATGACGAGTGATGCTGAATCCAGAGTGCTGAGATTGTTGGGTTGTTTGTTGGTTGGTTATTTACAGGTACCTATGTTTTGGAAATTTAGGAACAAAAGGCGAGTTGGACATCAGCCGGAAGCACGTGACCAACTGCAGACTGTGCCTCAATGCGTGAATTTCGAGTACCAAGGCCGCTCAGTGCAAATACCCGCATAAGATAACGGCGATACAGTGCGCGCAGGTGATATCGGGGGCTTTGCGCAGGGATTTCTGGAGGGGCGTCCTTTCGTATTCCGGTTTCGTGATTGGGAGGTCGAATCCGTCCTCTTGGTTGTTGCTGCAGCCAGCGTCTCGAGGAGGGCTACTGAGACCCCGGCGGAAGTCGAGCTCGCAGAGCAGCTGGCCGCAGAGGAATAGCGCCATGCCCCAGCGGCCGCGGGACAAAGTACAGGCGATTGTGACGGCTAGCAGAGCAAGGCGGGTCATGTTGGCCCGCACGCGCAAGAGCGCCATGGAGGTGAGGAAGGTGACCATGGAACCTTTGAAGCTGACGGGGATGGTCCAAAGGTGGGGGCCGTACTCGAGACGCAGCGTGCCCCATTCCCATGGGTTAACCAGCTCGTTGCCCGCAAAGGACGCCCACTGCGCCAGCTGCGCGCCAAAGCTGCTGAGGCGCTCCGGGCGGGTGGGATGGCGCGCTGCTTTGGGCAGGACGCTATAGTCGAACGAGAAGAGCCCGAGATGCACCAGCAATGCGACGAGAAAACTGGAGACGATGGGAGGCGGAAATAAGCGGAGCGCCCGTCGGAATGCCGAGCCAGCCATCGAAAGAACGACAGCCTCGTACGAGCGTCGATGCGCCAGCTTCAGCCATGTTGGAAGCATGGCCGAACCGACCGTGCTGACTAAAAGGTTGAGAGATGAGAAAAACATGGTGAACGTGGTGGTGGCAGGTGGTGACACCCAAGTTTTCTGTGTCTGTCAAAGATTCAATGCAAGGGGACGGGGTCGACTTTGCCACAAGCAGCAGGACACACCTTACTCACGAATAGGCACCGAGGTCCAAACCTCTGATATCTATCATCAGCGTCCAACACAGCTGAGATTACATGTATATAAAGCCTCACAGACAACCCAAGCGCACTGCCTACCACCCGCACCAAAGCTCCTCCCTAAGCAATTCCGAGTTTCCTCACACTAAACGCCTCACCACCCTACATCTAAGCTCAATCCCCAAGAAGTCGCACCGTCAACCGCGACGATGCAACTCTCCAATCTCACCCTCAGCCTACTCGCCCTGGTCTGCGTTACTGCTGCCGTAGCCATCCCTGCACCAGGTCTGTACAATCCCCTAACAATTTAGCATTGAAATCTCCAAAGCTTCCGCAGCCTTAGCTTTCGGGCTACCACATTTGGGTAACTCCGAAATTAACTCCGCAGCAGTGGGAGTTGCCAAGCTTGGCGATGCCATTGTTGCACGCTCGCTTTTTCCAGTGGAGAAGCGCTACGGGGGCGACGATGAGGACGAGGAGGATACGAAGGCCAAGTCCGTGGGTCTCCCCGTGAGCAAACGCTATGGAGGCGATGATGAAGACGAGGAGAATACGAAGGCCAAGTCCGTGGAACTCCCGGGGAACTAGCATTATGAGGGTTAAGATGAGGATGATGAGGCAACTAAGTTGGTTGGATGCCATACTAGCAGCGGAGAGGATCAAGAAGCTGCCTGAAAGTTTTTGAGTTTGAGTTTGCTCCCATGTATTTTATCAGCAGAGGGCGCGTCGGAAGCTGCTCTCGCCCGGCCCGTTCGATTCAGTACTACTTCCTCCCCCAGAAACCACCCAGCACTTGACTTCAATACACTCGTTTAACTGGGTACCATATTTTGCTGCCCATTTTGCAGGTCAGAAACTATCAGATCTAGGTTGTTGTTAAGGAGGTCGACGAGAGTGCGGAGGAATCATGATTGCACAAAGAGCACAGAGAACAAGGAGAACAGCAAATGGTACCTAGGTATGATCCGATGCTTAGGAGGAGAAGGCCGAGAAGCCTACAAATGACCCTTCCCGGTGGGCCAGAACGGAATGCGGTGGGAAGTGAGGTGCCTGTTGGCATAGCGGTCAACACGGAGGGGAGGTTTAATACAATTAGCCGAAGCTGTGATGTGGAACTTTTTGACTGAGGAACGAGGGGCTCAGGAGCAGCGGAAGCGCAGTTGCAAAGTGACTTGATTTGGTAGAAAAGGGGAGTGCGAAGCACTCCCCAGTTAGGAAGCTCCCTGTGTGTGGGGAGAGCACATGATCCAAGGCCCCTGCGCTCCAGCCAAGCCTGGAGCGGTAAGGCGCCTGCGCGCCTGAGCGCCAAGAACTGCCGCTGCAGTTCGACAACAAAACTGTAGGTAGATGGGAGAAATACTAACTACACCGGTTCGGAGGGCCGATCCAGTCGATAACCTGAAGGGGTTTGTAGAAGGCTGTCCGGGAGCTGGCGGGCAGTACGCCGGAGCGATTCCGAGCACTCTTGGGGTTGCTCATCCCTGGCAGGCCAATCTGTCGGATAGGTGGATTGATTTGGGAAAGAAATGGAGTCAGGGTGGATATTAGATAAAGGTCAACAACTCCGCCCCTTACCCCTGAGTCGCTAAGCTTTCGACGTTGAGGTTTGGCGGCCGGCGCGGTGCCAAAAGTCTTCAGCGAATCGAAGTGGGGATTGGCGTCCGCGTGCCCCAGTCCCCCCACGCCCTCTGAGGAAGCGTCGTAGTTAGCTGTCTCTCAAACACACCTTCCTCAGTTCTGGCAGTTGTCCGCCTAATTAATGTCCCTTCACCACGTCTAAGCTCCACCTACTGCCTCTTACCCACCAGTGCTTATCTTACCGGAAATCTCTTGCATTCCGGGGTCCGGAAACCTGCAGCAAAGAGTCGATCAGGTCCCCAAAACGAGTCGTTTTTCGAATGATGTGAATCACAGCTGGATCCTGAAGCTTCAGATACATGCACAAAGTTCCCGCACAATTAAATTATGTGTAAACCGCATCCCGAACTGTTCTCCATGAAAGCTCGTTATAATTAAGAGCACCAAAAACCTTGAGGAAAACTCGATACCCTCTTCCCCCCC
>Ga0247758_1000608_pt1 | contig 31334 bp, 20 predicted proteins | sample UWRJL156409C4_FD_180950 | JGI IMG/M metagenome (GOLD analysis project Ga0247758, IMG submission 180950) | Plant litter microbial communities from Arlington Agricultural Research Station in Wisconsin, United States - UWRJ-L156-409C-4 | ecosystem: Environmental > Terrestrial > Plant litter >... | reverse complement strand
GTTGGGCCCAATTCCCCCACGAACGCCAACTTCCATCCCCCGCTCCCTCTTCAAGAAACGCCATGCCCCTTTCCTCCGCCAAATGCAACATAACGTTATACGCGCATTCCTCCAGCAGTACCGCACAAAGGCCACCCTCCTCTACGAACTCGGTCTCGCCACCCTCGCAGGCTTCCTCCTCGGCCTAGCCGAGTCACCCAAGAAGGGAGTCCTCTTCACCGGGTTGTACCTGAAACCGTACGACGTCCTTTCCGTCTCGTCTGACTTCAAGTCCGCTCCGGAGATGGCACTCCTCACGGCCATCGCCATCGGTCTCGTGTCCGCTGCCCCAGGAGTGAAAGTCTTCTCGGAGGAGTTACTGCTGCACAAAAGGGAGGCGGAGGCGGGGCATTCGAGACTTGCCTATTTTCTGGCGAAGTCGTTTGCCGTCCTGCCAAGGATGGCGCTGACTTGTTTGCATTTCACGACACCCCTGTTGTTGATGGCCGTGCCGGTCATTTCGTACAGCGCGGCGTTTCTGGTGAACTTGCTGTACTTTTATTGTATCTATGGACTCGCGTCCTGTGTGAGTATGGTGGTGAGGAGGGAGGATGCGCCGCTGTTTGCGACGATGTTTGCATTGGTGGTGGGGATCTTGAGCGGCGCCGCGCCACCGATGAGCAGTGTAGTTGAGTGGAAGTTGGAGTGGTTGTGGAGGGCGAGCCCGGGGGTGTGGTTGGCCGAGTACTACTTTGGACAGTTGGTCGCGCCGTTCAGCAACCTCTACAACGTCAAGTTGGCGAGCGATCTGGTGGGCTTTCATCTCGACTGGCGGTGGCGAAATTTGGGCATTTTGGCGGCGATTGGGACGATATACAGAACCATTGCGTTTGGCGGTCTGCTGTTTGGGAAGAGATTGCGGGCATGAGGTTGGAGAGTTCGGAGTCATTGCGTTGGTTGAAACCTGAGACGAGAGAACATACATAGATACTTATTTACGGGCATGTTTTAGAGGTGTTGTCATGGCGAGGGGGAGTATACCTAGTCTTTAAATACAAGTGTACAATTGCAGATCAACCTGTGAGGGCCTATGGTGATTTCGATGCTCACGTCTACAGATTTTAATCAAGGAAAGACGTTCGAACGCGCGCGTGTTAGGTTCTCAAGTATGTACGGAATGAAAGGAAGCATAAATAGCTGACCTAACATCATGTTGAAGTTCAAGCGTCGCAACCAGGTATTTCTCACTGAGAAAAACTCATGAACCACTGATCGAAGGATTAACTTGCTTTGAATCGTGCTCACTACTGCCGCTGCTCCTGAACCTGAAAGTTGATCAAGCCGGTCATCCCCCCAAGATTTGTTTTAGTTTTGGATTGTTTTCGCCACATCTTTTCCATCCCCATTTCAACCAGAACAAAGCAACCACCCTAAGCTACCTCTTTACACGCCCATTGTAGAACTCTACTCGTAATACTGTTTGCTGTCGACAGGAGAGTTTGGTGCTGTTTAGTTAGCATTTTATGGAGATATAGAAGTAGTGTGCACTCTTACGACTAGCGATCTCAACTTGGCAATCTTCCAGGTCGGCACGTGGAATGACCGTTAGGGCAACAATAGTCTGGCTAGCCCCAATTATCATGGCAACTGTAGTTAGGAGGTGGTGAACTGCATGTTGCGGTAAAGAGATTTTAGTCAACCGAATGCGTGAGATTTCAAGAAGTAGCTGTATGAAGAACTTGAAGACTGGAGTGGTGATAGTTATAAAGTAAAGCGAGATTGTGACAGACTTGTTGAATTCTTAATAGAGCATTATTGTTGAAGCTAAACTAAACCTCCTGGCCTCCCGTAAGCATAATGTGTCATCAAATTGAGTGCATTCAATTGAGGATATTAATCTCTCTATGCTTTCTGCCTTAGGGTTAGGCTTATTTAAGGATAAGATTATATAAAACTTACACATTATAATATTTCATTAATTTGTAATACAGAACTTAAATCTGTTTTACGCTAACTATTTTAGTTAATTAGTGAAATATTCTTTTAAAGTGTAAACTTTTCATTTTTCGACTTAAAACGCCCTACTTTAAACCCCTACCTAAGTAATAACCTAAAACAGCAATGACTCCACCTAAGTAATAACTTAAAGCAGTTTAACTCACGCACATACCAGGACTCTACATATACTCCACTTAAGTAATAACTTAAAACAGATAGATTCTCCACCTAAGCATAAACTAAACGCAGCTTAGTGCATGCACGTTCCACCAGCCCACTAGCCACTACCACTGCTATAGTGCACTAGCTAACAGCTACAAACTCTCCACCTAAGCAAAAACCAAACGCAGCTTAGTGTATGCACGTTCTACTAGCTTACTAACTACTACCACTGCTATAGTACACTAGCTAAAAGCTACAGACTCCCTACCTAAGTAAAAACCAAACGCAGCCTAATGTATACACGTTCCACTAGCTTACTAGTTATTAATACTGCTACAGTGCACTAGCTAACAGCTACAGACTCCCCACTTAAGTAAAAACCAAACGCAGCTTAATGTATGCACGTTCTACCAGCTTACTAGCCATTACCACTGCTATAATACACTAGCTAAAAGCTACAGACTCCCTACCTAAGTAAAAACTAAACGCAGCCTAATATATACACGTTCCACTAGCTTACTAGCTATTACTACTGCTACAGTGCACTAGCTAACAGCTACAGATTCCCTAACCTCTATTCCCTAACAGACTTTATAAGAGTCCATTACTCTGGTGGTATAGGAGCTTAGGCTACCGTTATACGCAGGGGGTAGAGTTTGTTATGATTTTTCTAGATAAGAGTCTGTTGCGTTTTTCCCGGTTAAATTTCATGTAACCAGTTTTGTTTAATTCCTAACCTTATTACATGTTACCTTACGTCTTTCTAACATCGTAAGACACTCTAGTCACTTTCTATCAAGTGTTTATTTTTACCCTTAGTTTCTTATTAGGGTAGGCTTATACATAACTTTCACCTAGGGTTATCTGTAGAAACTAGTTAGTGCCCTCCTTATAAATGCTAAGTCAGTTTATTCCGCATACCCTTATCACTCTGCTAGATCTTATTATATAAGAGCCTAGCCTATACTCTACAATTGCCCAGTCGGCTTATTTTATATACCTTTCTTATCTTATAGATCTTATCGTACGAGAGCCTAGCCTGTACTTTCCGATAACTATTACACACTGTATAAAACAGGTAAAATTAAGATTAGTATAGCTAGTTGCCTTCTTACTATAGCTTCCTTTTCACACTATATAGAATAGGTAAAACTAAGACTAAGGCTAGTTGCCTTTTTATTACAGCTTACTATATAAAATAAGAACCATGCTGTCGTTTCCGGATATGACTGCCCGGTGCGCAATCGTCCATCCGTTATTGTCCTTCGCGTTAAGAACAAAAGCTGGGCTTCTAGATGCTAGAGCTTTGAGCACTCGAAAATGGCCCATGCGAGCGGCAAGATGGAGTGCTGTTTCTCCCTCTTTCGTCTTCCTTGCAGCAGACACCCCCTTCGCGAGGAGTGCTTCCACCGTGGGCAAGACTCCTTCCTTGGCTGCAGTGTGGAGTGCTCCCGAGTCGTCGTTGAAGTGCAGTTGAGGACAGTTTAAGAGAATCTTTACCATCGTGTCCAAACCCTCGTAAATGGCAAAGCTCAGCGGCGTATACCCAAACACGTCCATCGCGTTGGGATCGATTCCAGGAAATGAAAGGAGGTCATGAAGAGTTCTCTCTGGACCAGACGGTCCATGGACTGCCTCTCTTCAATTCCCGCACTCTTCACGTTGTAGAATAGATGTGTTTTCGTCTTGCCAGTCCTTGATGCATCTATGCAGTAGAGTTTGCCCGAACCGCGTTCTGCCGTTGATGTCCAAGCCCAAGCCAGTGGTAGACTTTAAGATATCGAGCGGGAATTGTCGTATATCGGCAACGACAATATGAATGAAATGATCTCCAGAGTAAGCGTCAATTACATTGAGATTAAAGTTAAAAGGGGGCCGGGCCGCGATTTCGAGAAGACCGAGCAGGCCGTGGTTCCACAATTGAATGACAAGCTCACTGTTGTCGTACCACCGGAAACCTTTCGTTTCGGAATCGAAAATTCGGTAGAGATATCGCCAGATATTGTTGGCCTGATCGCTGCGGTCCCTAAGGTGATGAATCCAGTACTGGTGAGCGTAGGAGAGGAACTGAAACTGTCCACACGCGCGTCCCAAATCGTATTTGGCGAAGTCATCGAGGCCAACATATGACAAGCAATCCAGACCCATGCCGAGATTTGCAGCAGTCTTGTCAATGTGGAAAGTGTTAGGCTGGTTATCGGTCATCTGTATCTCGACCAGGTAGTCCTTGCAGGATAAGTGAATCAGAGATACCATGTTGTTTTCGTTGATCTTGATAAGATGAGGACAAGCACGTTGGAAGAAGACGCCTGGGTTGAGTCGGACGTCGATATCGCTCCATCGCTGCGGCCTATCCATCAACGATAACGCGATGGCGATCTCGTCCAGTGACAGAGGCTTTATTGCCGAAACAATCAGTTGTAAGGAGTGCCGCAAGTCATGACGATAACAGGGCTCGACCTCTTCATGTATCCGTCGATAAAGCGATTCCATGCCGGGCGGCAGATGTTGGAGGACCAGCATTCGCTCTCTTATCCTCTTTGCTGTCCACATTCCGACCCCTTCTATGAAGAAGGACCATGCTAGTGACGCCCAGAGAAACATTCCCTTTGCTCTTGCCATTAGTTCTGTTATGATGGCTTGAGACAGAGCCTGCTCAAAGTGGTTTTAATCGCCGTATGCCACAACCGTCTTCTTGATGCAGTCCTCGAGGTCGGCATCTTTTCCCTTCGCGTTATCGAGGCTGAGGGCCCATGCACCAATGGCCTTCATATGTTCTGCAATGATAGGATCATTACGGCTAGTGATTATAAAGCGAGGTTTCCTCGCTTCCTGAGCCCTTAAGTTAACTATATGGACGAATCGCCCCAGAAAAATAAGGCGATCGGCCCTGTCCAGCTCGTCAAGCGCATCCAACACCAGGCAGAGTCTTTTTCCAGCAATGATTGATAAGTCAAGAAAAATGCTCCAAATATGGTGAAAGGCGTCCTTCGGGGGCAAGGAGAGCATTTTGTGTCGCTGCCTCATCGTGCTCTTGACATCTTTCCCTTGCGAGCATAACTGGGCAAGGAGTTGATGAATAAACGAGCATAGCAAGCCCTGTATTGTCCGAGCAACTCCGTTCTGATAGGAGCAAAAGAAGTAGACAATGATGGGCTTCTCGTATGGCTCGATGTCTGTAGGTGGGAAACCGCGGTCGGCATTTGGGAGAACCTCTTCCACAAGGTATCTGGCGATCACGGATTTCCCCTGACCAGGATAGCCATGCAGCCAGAATACATTCGAACCCTCTCTCATGGACCACCGCGAGAATTCATCCGCCCCCAGAATCCAGGAACATGAGTTGGGGAAACGTTTGGGGACTTGGTCTAATACAGACCGATAGTCGAAGATGAAGAAGTCGTCAATATGCTCGTATGGCTCTGGCTCTCGGTTCACTTGCGGATACGCTTTCATGTTGATATATGGGTTAACAGTGGTTGTCGAAGACATTGATATGAGGCCTACGTACATGGGTGTTGGGCTTCGTGTTGCTTTACCCTCTCTTCTAGGCCCCTCAGGACGCTTGATATATCCTTGACCCCAGGTTCTTTGACCATCTCACGATGATCCGCATCAATCGTCTCATATATCTCAAACTTGGGTAGTCCAATCTTAGAGGAAAAGTTATCGACAATCTTCTCAAGGTTAGCATGGTCATGTTCTAGCGTAGTCAGGAAATCCTCATTGATGAGATCAAGAATTTCCGAGTCAACCTCCAAATCGGAGAGAAGTCTCGAGTTCGCATCCGCAAGGGCAAAAGCGACCATTCTCGAAGCCAAAAGGCCCCAAGACGCTGCATCGGCTCCTCTGTGGGGACAGCCGCAAAATACAATAGCGGACACCCGTCTCAGTAACACGTGAAGTTTGTCGTCTAGATTCGATTCCATCGAGGTGAGTGCCTGGAATGTGTCATCCTCCAAGGTCAATCAATGGGGACCTGAGATTCACCTACCCGCTTGACCAAAAGCCCACCAAGGCTGTGTGCCACAAAGATGATGGGACGCTGAACAGCGGGGATCAGCGGGAATTGTATTTGCAGGTGTATCCGGTTGACCTCACGTCATCTCTGAGGGTCCTCTCCAGCTTGACCATGAAGTCATTCGCATGCTTCAGAATGCTGTTCTTATTGTTCTGTCCAAAGAAGCCAATAACATCTGCGTTATATCCGTATGTCCAGATGCTACAGTCCGGCAGCACCTCTGGGAGGAGAGCGGCAGGCCAGCATACCGTCTTCTTCTGAGCCGCCGTGTCCGGTTTCTTCTGGTAAGGCTCATACCTGGTCTTGGAGCTGGAACGGTTGAAAAGGTTTCGTACGCCCGAGGGAATGAGGTGTCTTTCTGCTTTCGTCGCGTCCGATGATGTGATCGAGGGAGGCGAGGTTGTGTACTCCCATGTAAATTGGGGGTGTCCGCGAAGGCCGTGGATGAAATCAACGCTATTGCGCAAGGGCTGTCAGTGACACAACCAGCAAAACAGGGACGAGATGAATACTTGGTCGCTGGCGCCTGGCAGGTATGGAGTAGATTAAACCCGAGTCTGTCGATCTCGATACGTTCCATTGTTCCTGACTTGAGATGGAGGCGGCGGAGGAGGTGGAAGTGCGCAGACCTGTCGCAGTTGCCCGAGAGAAGTCGAGGTGCGGGGTCAAGCTGCAAGTCACAGCGATCCTGAGAAGGCCATCGGCCGAGGTTCTGCCGATTTGCTAGTAAACGAGGAGGCCACCACAGCTGAATGCTTGGTAGTTAGGTGCTTAACTGAGAGAGAGGTCCAAGCAGAGACGGGCAGCTAAGATCCCCAATACTACAGTGGGGCTAGACAACCATTCCCTCCATTCGTTCCTTCCAGGTCTTACAGAGTCTCTAACGAGGAAGAAGATTCAGCCTCTCTCCCGCAGCCAAGATAAAGGTTATTTTGATCTCTCAATTGGCTCCCAACACCATTTCATAAATCATCCCCATTCTCGTATGCTCATGCAATATCCCCGACCTCCAATCCGATGCGCCGAAATCCCATCCCAACCACCGCCAATACAGATACATCAAACATTAAAAGTACAAAAGAACCCTCACCACATCAACATCTCAAACCAACAAAACCTCCCCGCCCCCCCCAAAAAAATACCCATCACCACCAATCCCTCTCGCCCCCCTCACCACCCTCTTACCCACACCCCACACCTCACCATCATCCATCCTCCGCTCAGCGCAGCAACCACCAACCCTACAACAAGACAAGCACCACAGCCATGCGCCCCACAAAGCCCGCCACGAATGGGAAAGCTAGTATCGGCCTTACGATGGCGAGGACGCCTAGGCTTGCGACCTAGGCTGCTGCGGAGGGTGTGAACTTGTCCTTTTGCTGCGGTTTTTGGAGCTGAGTGTCGAGGAGAATTGACTCGTCTGCGGATACGCTGAGGCGCGGAGACCCCGTCTATGCTTTCTTTGCAGGAGGTTGTTGCTATTGTGGAAGAGGGAGAGAAGCCTGAACAGACTTCAGTTTGCCGTTTCTCTAAGGATGAAAGGGAGCGGGGTGGGCCTACCAAAAGTAATCTTCAGCGGCATGGGAGTGAGTATATCCTCTGAGAGAGCAGGGAAGGAAGAGCGACGGGAATGTTTTGGGGACTCGACAGACTAGGTCATCGGCTGGATCGAGGAAGCGCGTCTCGATCTCGGCGATGGGGTTTCGCGTTTCGAGATAGGTGCGATAAGTCTCGATTTCGGAGAGGGAGGCGGAGGGGAGAGCTTGCATGGCGCTCGACGAGCGCAAATAGCCGCTGGGAACAAAAGAGAGCTTCAGGACCGTGATGACCGATATTGACGTCGAGAAGCTCTTCGTCTTCTTCCCCATCGGTTTGTTGATCTTGGCGGCATTATTTGTGCTACTCGTCCTGGTGACCTACGGTAAACAACAGAAGTAGGACCGTTTACAGAAGACATCAACGCGAGACTTGGAGGGCAGAGGCTAACTTAAGTCTCCAGCGGTCAGTTAAGTAATACGAAAATGCAAGAGGAAGGCAAGACTGCTGATTTCGAAAATAGGACGCATTTTGACCATCTTTATATATAGGACCAATTCTGGGCCCACTCGGCTAGAATTGAATTAATTCGGCATGCTGCGACGATGGTAATTAGGGTGGGCAAAGGTGAGCCAGCCTGAGCAAATCCTGAGCAAATCCTGAGCATGGACTGAGCGAGGGTGAGCAGTGTCACGTGAATGAGGGACGAAAAAGGAAATTTTGTGAGCCCAGATTCGTCTCACATTACAGGAGACAACTAACAAAACATTAGCAACGTTCATCTACACCTCAACCTTCTTATCTAGCTCTCCATTTGCTGTCAGCGCCACAGAGCTGCCAGTCTCTCGCAGCTAGACCGATAACTCATAGCTAATAGAATTGATAAGTTTATTGCCATCAAAGTTTACGAATGTGTAAGTCGGAGCATAACAGATACTTGCAAAATACTCTAGATAACTTAGCTTATTAACAGTCTCACTTTAAACTACCTTAACCTAAACATAATTAAGGTGCTCTCCTTCGCCGTCCTCCCGCAGTTTCTGTGTAAAATATTGAACTGGTGCGGTGACGCAGCAGGTAAGAAACCACAAAAAGAACCACACCCACAGAAGGTCGCAGTCGGCCTTCCAGGCCGACTCCCAGACTACTAGTCCTCCGATCGGAGAGACATAAATGCAATTGACGTAGAAAAACAAAGACGTACATAGTATGGGACAAGACCTAGTTAGTGAGGGTGCCTAGCATGGAACGGAGCCTAGCATGGAACAACAAAGGAAACGCGACCGTGGACTAGGTCTTCTTCATTCGATCGGAGGGCAAGAATGTCACTGGGCTTCAATTGGGAGGTTTTCGTGGTGAAATCGTCGCATGTTTTTTTTGAATTCATGGAAGCGCGGCCCCTTTTTGAGGGAGGCACGCGCCAGAAAGCATCGCTATATACAAGAACGGTTACAATAATATTACAAAGCCCAAAAAGAACGACAGGGTCGGCCTGAACAGGCGCCCCGAGTCAATATGGAAGGTCACCAGCAGTGACCCGATCAAGGTTCCGCCTTATCCTCGACGCCAGCTCTTTGTAACATTTCACCTTGATGATTCCTAACAACCCAACGACCTCGCAGAGCCATTTTCATCGCAGCACGGAACCTGACAGATAATTTCCCGCTTATACTTCCCAGTTTTTGGGGCCCAATAATGCTATGAGCGTCAACGCGGACGTTCCACCCCCTGTGAAAATTCCACAGCTACTGTCAGCTTATATAAGCAGTTGGGGCCATCCGCGGAAGCAGCCGGCTTGGCAACAGAGGCCCCTAGAAGCCAGAGATTTCCACAGTAGTTGACAGCAAGAACAACAACGCAATCAATTCACAACTATCACCACAATTGGCCCCAAAGTGCTAGATTCTGACAGCTACCTACCTAAGTACTTACTTCGATATACTGTTCCGAGTCATGTAAAAAAACCGCTTTTTTTCACCCCTGACGTTGCTGGGAATATTGAGGGTTGTTAGGTTTTCGAGTCATGCACAATTGCTTGCCGCTCTCCGCCCCGCCTTCACACCAGTGATCACTCCAGGTTCCCAACTCTGCGTCTCTTCTTCAGCTCAGCTTGAATAATCACCTGCTTAGCACCTCGTATAGCGCCCAAGCGGTCAGCGTTTTCGCATCCCTCGCCCCTTCCCGCCAAAGATCTTCGTAATCATAAATACGAAGTTTGGTCCTTTCCTTGTCTATCCGCTTTCCCGTTACCTTCCCCCGCAGATCCTCGGTCTCTAGGTGGTCGAGCTCCTTCTCCCAGAGGAGTATAGCAATGAAATCGCCTGATGAAAACGACCTGGTGTACATCGCCGAGCGCAAAGTCGTGGCGTCGGAATTGCGCGATCCTTCAAGTGCGAGTGCTGTCATGTCAATCAACTCTTCTCGCGGAATTTTAAATTCGGTCTCCTCAAGTATCTCGTTTGCGGCATTTCCAGAAAAAGCCATCGTGTTGTCTATTATCTCGGCCGAGATTTTCTTGAATGTCAAGCTGCCGGTCGCAATTCGTGGCTGCTTAGGGCCAGATCTTCTCGCGAAAAATGAACCAGTTTTCGCCGTTTTTCGCGAAAGGTGGTGACTTTGCAACCCCTATTGCTAGCGCTTACGCTAAGATATACTACATGGAGCCCTAGTTAGTCCAACTAGCTATAAATAGAGTAGATTGCCAAGCTGAAGGCCAAGCCCAAGGAGACTCACTGCCTTCGTTGTTCAATGCTGGATAGTGTGTTCGTTGTCGTGGCCATTCTCCAGTCTTCGTAGAGCGCCAAATCTTGCTTTTCACCAGCCAAAACGACGAAAATGGCATCCCCGATAGACAATTCAACCATTCCGCAATCCGGCCAGTCATACCGCAATCGATTCTTTGAAGACTCGCCAGGCCCATTACGCTCCAACTTCGAAAGCGATTCCGATAATTCTGACGATTCTAACAGTCGGCTTCACGACGTCCTCGCGCGCTTACTTGCATTCTTGCTGCTTTTTACAGGCCTAGAACAGGGCTATATCGCTAAGTTTGGCAATTTTTCGCGAAAAGAGGCCCCCGAAAAGCGAGATTTGAGTGTTCGCCAAAACTCCAAAAAAACGGCAGTTTTCGGTCATCACGGCCCAGTTTTCTGGCTTATTGTAGTTAGCCACGGCTTGCATTAGCTCGGTACATTGGCTTCATGGGGGGTTCAGGGGTGGCGGGCGGCTTCCCATTTTTCAGGCGAAAAGTGCTGCCAAAAACGGGAAAGCGTCCCGGAAAACACTGTCTTGGCATGGCTGGGGTGCTCGCTTTTGGCGAAAAGCCATGAAAAATGGCCATTTTTCGCGAGAAGATCTGGCCCTTAGTGAGTACGACGAGCCGCTCGTCTCTCCAGCCTTTGGGTCGTAGCGCCATCAATACCGCCACACTACCGCCTCGAAGAAACGTGATCCCTGGCAATAGATGCCTTCTTCGTTCTGGGTCTTGGCGTTGCGCTTGACGAAACCGATTTGCCGTCTGACCTAGCCGACTGACTGGATTTCCACCGCTCGCAAGGTGAAACCGCAAGCCGCCCAGGTTGCCACTCGTGGCAGCACCGGGAGCGCGAAGCCAAGTCACTCCGTGAGGCGATTGGCAGGCTTTTTCACGGCTTGCGGGATGTAGTCTCCTCACCCGACTCACCGGCATCGTTGCAGCCCAGTTGCTACCATCCCGCTGGTGCCTCTACCGCAATACCCATAAGACGCTTGCTCGGAGTCTGAAAAGTCGAACAAGGCAACTTCACAGCCTCGAACATCTGTAGATATCTGATATTTCTCCCTTGGTCTATCACTCCTGCCAGCCAGTAGCCATGGCGGCAACGAATATCTGGCAGTCTGAGCAGATTATCCTGGCCGCTCGCCAACCGCCACCAAGGCTAAATTGCTCTATCTTCGCCCTCACAATACCATCCTTCTGTGCCTGACTATGCATACGATCACACAAACTCACGCCCCATCAGGACCGTGGCATATAATATATAACGTTAATATTGATAATAGTTAATACTAATAATTGATTGTCGGCGAGAGAGCTACATCGCAACGTTTGTCCGGCGTTTAAAAAGCTCTAGGTTCTATCGTAATAATTGAGGGGAAAGCCCAATGCGTCGCAGTTGTCTGAGTCTGCAAAGTCTACTTGCTTGGCATTCCACTGCTGGAGTCTCATTTGGGGGCGATCGGCGACGACGGGCTCCCATCTTTCCGTGGTTCTGATCCGCTCAGCGGTGCTGCCGTAACCGCGAGCTTGAAGATAGCCCTCGTTCGGGTTGGGATCACCGGTCCGCGCGAACGAAGCCCACTGGTCCAGAACGAATTGCGACATGCGTCCATCTCTTCCGTCCCGGTCCGGCATGTCTCGATCCCTGCAGAGATTTCCGAACACGTATATCTTCTCCCCCGCGTGGCATTTAAGATACTCTGCGTCCGGATCGCCAAACGGCCTCGCCGTGGATCGAGGTGCACTGCAGTAGCGGTTCGTGTACCGCGGCACTTGGTACGTGCGGTTGAACTCAAATCTGTAAATGGCCGCAAACGAGCCGTGCCGCGCTGCGGAAGCGGCTAGAGCCTGGTCTAGGCATCTAAATGCACCATCGGTTCCTATGCGAACGAGAAGGTTGAAGGCGTCCTCGGCGGAGACGGGTATTGGTAGTGACACCAGCTGGAACAGCAACGAAACATCAGAACCCAAGGCTGAGCTGAGCTGCTGAATGTATTCCGTGCCGTTTGTTGTTTTTCCTGGCGCCGGGAGCAGGATGCCGAACTCGTCGCGGTTGGTGCCCGTCATGACGGATACACCGGCGGCGTATTTGGGACCACCATGTAGGGCAGCAATTCCATCCGAGGTGAGTATGTAGCCATCAACCACGGGGTAGCTTCTAAATTTTAGCAAGGAGGGCAAATAGACGGAGGCCACGGGGATGACTCACAAAGAATTAGCGGCGAGGGCCCAGTCGCCATTCTTTTGGTAGCCGAGCGTCACCAAGCCTTCGGCATCGTACTCCTTCAGGCACACCAGCGGGCTCACCGCTGTAGCGCACCCCGTCATATTGAGGACAAGCTGCGTGACTCGGTTGTATTGGGTCTGGACGGATGAGTAGTTGGCGAGGGGCCCGTACGACGAGAGCCCGGAAGCCGCCGACATCAATACTGCGCGGGAAAATAGGCCGGTTGCCTTTGGTGACGCCAATAGAGCGCGGATCCCGTCTGCGCCGCCCGACTCGCCGAATATGGTGACGCTGGACGGATCGCCGCCGAAGCTCTGTATATTCTGCTGTACCCACTGCAAGGCTGTGATCATATCCTGGAGCCCGTAATTTCCGCGGTGAACGCCATCGTCGAGGACGAGAAAGCCAAGGTTGCCGACCCTATAGTTGATGGCGACGCAAACGATGTCACCCCGCGAGGCGAGATTGGTGCAGTCTGTGTGGGGATTGGTTGTAGAACCAGAATGGAGCCCACCGCCGTAGAGATACAGCATCACTGGTCTTAGCCCTTTTTTTCCCGCGTCCGTCTTGGCTGCGTCGTCGAGCTTAGGCTGCGGAAGATGTGGCGTCCAGATGCTGAGGAAGAGACAGTCTTCGCTGAACGGCCCGGGAAAGTCGTGCGGCTGTTGTGGGCAGTCGGGGCCGAAGTTGAGAGCAGATGCGGACCCGGATCCGCGCCAGACTGTCGACCATTCAAACCTCTCGGGCTGCGGGGCGTAGCGGATGCCGAGGAATTTCCAGGTGTAAAAGTCCCGGAACCCCGTCAGGGTGAGATCGCCGGCTTGGTGAGAAATCTGGTAGGTCGTAGTTTTGTTGGCGAAGGTCGCGTTTGACACCGGGGCAGACTGGGTGCACAGAATCGGGAGCCTCTTGTCGCAGCTAACGACACGCACGTTGCCGTCGAGATCGACAGCCTCACATGCTGATGCTGATCTTCCCTCGAGCTTTGACCTTGCCACCCACAACAGTTGGTCTCTCTCGACCAGCCCCTGGTAGGCGAGATACGAGAGTGAGGGTTTTAGAGGAAATCCAACACCGCCCTCTGCACTCCACATCCCCTCTCCCAGGAGACGGCATGCCGCTTCCGCTGAGCTGAAATTGCGGGCGTTGTCGAGGAAGACTGCCCCAGTCCCGGGCCTAGGATTGTCTGGGTACGGGCTTTACGTTAGCAACTCAATGACGGCACCGAAGGTGTAGAGGCTTACGCACTGAGAAGATCATTGTCACTCAGCAGGGTCAAGCCCGAGCCAATCTGCCTGGTTGAGGTGGCCGAAGAAAGTGCCAAGACCTTGTTTTTTGGCTGAAGGTAAATCGCAAGCGCCGCAAGGGCCATCGGGAACGGAACCATGTCTTAAGTCAAGGACTTAATACCACAAGTGTCTAAGTACTTACACTTAGTGAGTTTGCCAGCACCATCACAGCCGACCATTCCAGTAACTAGCCTGCAAGAAGATCTAGGCCCTACAGGGAAGCTCTACTTTTATATTTCAGTTCCGCCCCTCGTTTCTAAGAATTAGGCAAATCGGGGCGGCTATAATCACTAGGTCGCGGCTGATAATATTTTGAGCCGTTTGTCAACTAGTGTGGCGTGGGCTTGAGGGCTCCCAGCCACACACAACCACAAGAGACCGCCGCTCAGGCCTACCATCCTCCCTCAAACAAGGAACAAATGTGGGAGTGGTACGGTAGTCGCAGTCCCGAATGTGTTTCAGAGAATTGGGCCGACTAGATTGTCGTCGTGGGGGGATAAGGTAATGAGGCGGGAGATCTTAGGGGTGTCTGCAGGCGACGTCATGATACCTCATGATGGATAGGATCCGGACAGTGGGAGGCATAGGATCAAGATTATATGAGTTTTGTGGTAGGTTTAGATCACGGCATCATCTGGACACACATCTACAGCAACATGCAAAGTATGCAGCATTAGATTTTGAGTTTATTTTGTGAGTGTAGAGAAGGTTAGGAAAAAAACCAATTGGTGTCGATTATATGTGGTGGGGCTGGAAAAGGGGCTCGTGGTAATATACCTCTGACTACAACTAATCGTCAACACCTAAGGTACCAAGCCACTTTTTATCACTCTGCACTACGTTTCATATTTGAGTTATCGCAACCCAAATTCCCCAGCTCTTAGCGCCAATCTCACTCCATCGGTAGGCCAATGTGTTATGTGGTTATTACCCAATCACTCAGACTTCTTCATGGAGAATAGCTTCAAGGACAGTGAGCTTTCGCCAGAGGTTGGCGGAAAATGCCTCATCAAAAAGTCGCTGATAGCATTCAACCGAGAGGTTTGGAGTCGACACAGGGCCGAAAGGATCTGTGAGGTCCAGTGGAAAGTCTTAGTTTCTGTGATCTCGACCGAAACAGAAAACTACGATTTCGGCAATGAGGTCATCCTAACATTCGAGCGGTGCGTTCTTGTCGCAAGATAATACCAGAATGGCACACCAAACTTCTTGCAACTGACCGGAACAAATCTCTGTCAGTCAAAAGAATAATAAACGAACAAGATTGTGCCACAGCAACGTCATATTTCAACTTGAGGACTCGAACGCTGTCTACATTGAGTCGTCCTAGTGCGCAAGTGCATGTAGGTAGAGCAGCTGACGCCGGTAGATGCCATTCAGGGGCAAGTTCACGGGATAAAAGGTTGCGCGCATGATCGGTGTGATTCAGAGGTTCTCTCTAAAGCTATCGGGAATTTCAGCCACCTGGCTTTGCCCTGGCGTCACGCCAGAACTCCAAGCAGAGTGATAGAGCGGCCTTCCGCCTTCCACCAGTAGTTGAATGCGGATGAGTCTCCGATGAACCGTGGAGACTCATGCTCACCTTATCCTTCATTTACGCTTCTCCGCCAGACATCCCCTTGTCCTCCTTCGCATCCTCTCCAGACATTATTCTCCCTACCTGAGCCCGCAGTGTAGCTAGTTAATCCCCCACCCATCTCCTAAGTGCAGCATCAAAAAAGCCCATGACCAGTTCCACATCACTCTATTTCTCACCTCCCTCGTCTATAAGTCTTTCTATCCTCTTCCCCACCCTCTCGTGTACTTCCCCATCAACCTCACTCTGCCTCTTCAGTCCCGCCCTATCCTCTATTCCCCGACGGACTCTACAAGAGTCCGTTGCTCTGGTGGTGTAGGAGCTTGGGCCACTGTCATACGCAGGGGGTAGAGTCCGTTGCGATTTTTCTGGACAAGAGTCCGTTGCGTTTTTCCCAGTCAAATTTCGTGCAACCAGTTTTATTCAATTCCCAACCTTATCACATGCTACCTTACGTCCTTTTAACATCGTACGACACTCTAGTCGCTTTCTATTAAGTGTTCATTTTTACCCTCGGTTTCTTATTAGGGTGGGCTTGTGTACGACTTTCCCCCAGGGTCGTCCGTGGAAACTGGTTAGTGCCCTCCCTGTAACTGCTAAGTCGGTTTATTCCGCATGCCCTTATCACTCCGCTGGATCTTATCGTACGAGAGCCTGGCCTGTGCTCTGTAATTGCCCAGTCGGCTTATTCTACATACCTTTCTTATCTTATAGATCTTATCGTACGAGAGCCTGGCCTGTGCTTTCCGATAACCATCACATACCGTATGGAACAGGTAAAACTAAGACCAGTATAGCTAGTTACCTTCTCACCACGGCTTGCCGTATGGAATAGGTAAAACTAAGACTAAGGCTGGCTGCCTTCTTACTACGGCTTGCTATATAGAATAAGTAAAACTAAGACTAGTATGGCTGGTTGCCTTCTCACCACGGCTTGCCGTACAGAACAGGTAAAACTAAGATTAAGGCTAGCTGCCTTCTTACTATAGCTTTCTGTACGGAACAGGTAAAATTAAAACTAAAGCTAGCTGCCTTCTCACTATAGCTTTCCGTATAGAACAGGCAAAACTAAGACTAAGGCTAGTTGCCTTCTTACTATAGCTTTCCGTACGGAACAGGCAAAACTAAGACTATAGCTGGCTGCCTTCTCACTATAGCTTGCCGTACGGAACAGGCTTGCTGTACGGAACAGGCAAAACTAAGACCGAGGCTAGCTGCCTTCTCACTACGGCTTGCCGTTCGGAATAGGCAAAACTAAAACCATAGCTGGCTGCCTTCTCACTATAGCTTGCCGTACGGAACAGGCTTGCCGTATGGAACAGGCAAAACTAAGACTAAGGCTGGCTGCCTTCTCACCACAGCTTGCCGTACGGAACAGGCTTGCTGTTTAGAATAGGTAAAATTAAGACTATAGCTAGCTGCTTTCTTATTACAGCTTGCTGTTCGGAATAGGCAAAACTAAGACTATGGCTGGCTGCCTTCTCATTATAGCTTGCCGTACGGAACAGGCTTGCCGTACGGAACAGGCAAAACCAAGACTAAGGCTAGCTGTCTTCTCACTACGGCTTACCGTATAGAACAGGCTTACCGTTTAAAACAGGTAAAACTAAGACTATAACTAGCTGCCTTCTCACCACAGCTTACCGTTTAGAACAAGCAAAACCAAGACCAGGGCTAGCTGCTTTCTTACTATAGCTTGCCGTTCAGAACAGGTAAAACTAAAACTATGGCTAGCTGCTTTCTCATTATAGCTTACTGTATGGAACAGGCTTGCTGTATAGAATAGGTAAAACTAAGACTAAGGCTAGCTGCCTTCTTACTATAACTTACTGTACGGAACAGGTTTGCTGTTCGGAACAGGCAAAATTAAGATTATAGCTGGCTGCCTTCTTATTATAGCTTGCCGTTTGGAACAGGTAAAACTAAGATTATAGCTGGCTGCCTTCTTACTATAGCTTGCTGTACGGAACAGGCTTGCCGTACAGAACAGGTAAAACTAAGACTAAGGCTGGCTGTCTTCTTATTACGGCTTGCCGTACGGAACAGGCTTGCTGTTCGGAACAGGTAAAACTAAGACTAAAGCTAGCTGCCTTCTCACTACAGCTTGCCGTACGGAATAGGCAAAACTAAGACTAGGGCTAGCTGCCTTCTTATTATAATTTACTGTTTAGAATAGGTAAAACTAAAACTAGGGCTGGTTACCTTCCCACTATAGCTTACTGTACAGAACAGGCTTGCTGTACAGAATAGGTAAAATTAAGATTAAGGCTAGCTGCCTTCTTACTATAGGTTGCCGTACGGAACAGGCTTGCTGTACGGAACAGGTAAAACCAAGACTATAACTAGCTACCTTCTTATTACGGCTTACCGTACGGAACAGGTAAAACTAAGACTATAGCTAGCTGCCTTCTCACCACAGCTTGCTGTACGGAACAGGCAAAACTAAGACTAGGGCTGGCTGCCTTCTCACTATAGCTTGCTGTTTAGAATAGGTAAAACTAAAACCAGGGCTAGTTGCTTTCTTACTATAGCTTATCGTACGGATAGGCAAAACCAAGACTAAGGCTAGTTACCTTCTCACTACAGCTTACTATTTGGAACAGGTAAAACTAAGACCAGGGCTAGTTACTATCTCACTATAGTTTACTGTTTAGAATAGGTAAAATTAAGATTATAACTACTTGCCTTCTCACTACAGCTTACTATACAGAACAGGCAAAACTAAAACTATAATTAGGTGCCTTCTTATTACAGTTTACTGTTTAGAACAGGTAAAACTAAAATTAGGGTTAGCTACCTTCTTATTACAGCTTACTGTTTAGAACAGGTAAAACTAAAACTAAGGCTAGTTACCTTCTCACTATAGCTTATTATACGTAACAGGTAAAACTAACACTAATACGGCTAGTTGCCTTCTTACTACGGCTTGCTGTATGGGGTTTGTATTTATTAATCGTACAGCGTAAGTAATAGTTAGTGTAGCTAGTTACCTTCTCACTACGGCTTCCTTTTCACGCTGTACGGAATAGGCAAAACTAAGACCTACGTAGTTAATTACCTTCTTACCACCTTTATTAATCGTACAGCACAGACAGTAATACTCTTTATTTTTATTTATATATAGGTTTACATTAGTTAATTTAAGTTATAAGTAATACTCTTTATTTTTATTTATGTATGGGTTAGCCTTTATTAATCGTACGGTGCAGGTAGTAGTACTTTTTATTCTTATTCATGTATAAGTTAACCTTTATTAATCGTACGGCGCAGGTAGCAGTCAGTGTAGTTAGTTACGTTCTTATAATAGCTTACTTGCTGTACAGAATAGGTAAACTTAAGACTAATATCTAAGGTTAATATAACTAATTACTTTCTTATTATAGCTTCCTTTTTAAGTTAACATTTCTTAATTATATAATAAGGAATATTATTTTTATATAAGTTAAGATTTATTACAGATTCTTTTTACAGTACTATATATAAGGTTATTAAGATATTAACGGGATTGTTAAATAATGTTAAAAAAAGAAGGTAAGGCTGTAAATTTAGGCTGTTATTATTATAATTTGCTATTATATAACAGTTATATTACCTTACCCCTACCCTTACTCCTCCATCTCCTCCTCCTCTCCTTTATCCTCCTCCTTTCCCTTTTATATCTCCTCCTCCTTACCCTGGTCCTCCTTATCTTCACCGTCATCTAACTCCTCCTCCTCTTTACTATTATTTAACTCTTTTTCCTCCTTACTGTCGTCTAACTCCTCCTCCTCCTTACTGTTATCTGACTCCTCCTAGACTTAGTATCTAGCTCTATAATCTTAGTACTTGCAGTTTCTATAAGTACCCCTGAATTAGTCCGTCGTACGACAGTCCGTGAAGGGTCTTCTGACTGGGTTATAGGTACAGTTAAAGCACTATATTATACTACCCTAGCTCTGGATTAACACTACGTTTAGGTAGTTAGGACGGCTTAAGATATTAGTAAGGTTTAGTCGTTTACGGAACACTTTAATGTCAGCGTTAAAGCGCTAGATTAAGGCCTATTACTAGTCTTATTTTCTCTACGTTAGTATCGTACAGCTTATATTTAGGGGGGACTTACATTAGTGCAGAATAGGGTAAAGTAGTTTGTCGTAATAGTAGAGCTTGCGTTATACGTGTCGAGATGACGACCATCTGCTATTATACGGGTGTTAGTGATAACCTAGACACTGGCTATAATTTCGTTTAAAAAAGTGCTCCAGTTATAAATTGAATTAAGAGCCTTCCGAAATTGTGTGAAGATTTAAACTACTTAGTTATACCGCCTTAGCTGATTGATGTATAATGAAATTGACATGATATGGGGGTATGAGGTGGAATGAGAAAAGAGCTGTTTTTTTCTCTAAGTCAGATGGACATATTAGTAGTTGTATAAGGTTATATGCAGTCGTACAGTAATGGTTAAGTTTATTCTCTACTTTATTAGTTTACACTATATAGTAGTAAACTTGAATATAAGGCCTTTATATACCTACAGGGCTTACTTTACATTTTAAAGCTGGTGTAGTATACTGTATAATTGTAAACTTAAAGCCTTTAGCTTGCCGTACAATCGTGAACTTGAGCCCCTAGCTTGCTGTACGATTGTGAACTCGAGCCCTTAGCTTGCTATACGATTGTGAACTTAAAGCCCACACCCGATAGCTAATTTACATTTAAGGTCTAGTGTAGTTTGCTGTACGATAGTGATCTAGTTTACTATATAGCAGGAGCGTTAAATAACTAAGTGTTTAAGTATTCACTTTTTATAATTACTTTTTTAAAAGAAACTTCACTACTTCACTTTATAATTATCCATTCTCTATTAAACATCTCTATTAACCCTCGTACGAAAGAAGCCTTAACTGTTCAAACCACCCTTTTCTACCTTATATCTTTACAGCTTTATTCTCTAGTGGGTTTTAAACAACTACTAGGGTTAGGCACCTTTCTCCTGCCTTATGTGGATAACACCTCTATTATATAATTCTGCTCTACGTTGCTATCCTTATTATATAACTCTATTTATTAATAAAGCTTTTAAAATTATAATGGATCTATTTATAACCTTACAGGTATTTAATATCCTTATTTATAAAGAGTGTTAATATGGTATCCTTATGCGAGAGGCTGATATATACCTTTAAATATAACATCGCTACATTTTACTAATATAATAAAAGTCTATCGTATAAGTAATATAACACCTTACTCTTATTCTAGATTAGAAAGCCTTACAATTCTTCACTTTTCCACCCACTACAATACTAGCAATCCTTAAGCTTACAGGCCTGTATGTTAATAAGCTAAAATGCAATCAATATCTGTACATTACCTAGCAAGTGCGTAAGATCTAAGAGCATTACCATACAGTGCATAGATAGGCTAATCCCCAAATAAAAGGAGGTAACTAAGTGAAAAAGTTTACTATAAAGTATAACAACTTATAGCAGACTACCGTACGATACCAGTGATTCTTCCACTCCTAATTTAGAAGTGGCTGGTTTAAGGTTCTTCTACTAGACAACATTAAACCCGCGCTAGCTAACACCGTACGATTACCAGAGCCTGATTTGGAGATTCTATCAATACTCCTTACTAACTTTAACTAAGTCTAACAACATATAACAGACATTAAGAATAATAAGGGTAAAACTAAGCTAAACCTATAGCTTAAACGTGTTGGTTAGGCTAAGTATTTTACAGATTTTAATATCTAAGTGATTCACTATACAGTATCTTTAAATATTAAGGATAGGTAGGCAGATGGAGATTGTACAGCCGAGAAAACAGTCTTCTAGTAAGCTTAGGAGAGCCTCTACTGTATAGTGCTCTCTGCCTAAGCGTCCTGCTTATACGGGGAGGTTAGCATAGCAGTGTTATTTAAAATTAGCTGTAAGGCTGTAAATATAAAGCTAACTACACTATTCTCTATATACCTAGAACCTTATATAATGTAATAGTATATTACTGTTTAGAAATAAGTAGTTAGGTATATCTTCCAGACGATAGCCTTAGATAATATAAGCCGACCTCTATATAAGTGGACTTGTCTATAAACGCTTACTCTTACTAAGTTCTAATAACTTCTTTACCGTACGACAGCCCCTATCCTAGCAGATATTTCCCTGGAGGTGTTAAATCAGGCTTATCTTAACTTCCTAATTATTATTTTAAACTATTTACTCTCTAAGCTAACGTATAACAGTATATTACTCTTTACATTTACTGCTATAGGCGTACGAGACGATAATGGCTAAGTTTTACCAGAGGAGTATACTATCTTCTATTCCGTTATAGTTACGATTACTTATATGCTAGTCGTACAGCAATCTGTATTAGAGGTTAAGGACACTAGTGGCAAAGAGTAACTGTTTCACCTCGTACGATAAAAGGTTTCCCAGTTTATAACAACTGTTCACTTAAGTAATCTTTTAACACTAATTAACTAGATCTTCAATACTTAGTCGTACGGCTTAAAAATCCAGTATACTATATTTATTATAGGCTAACTTTCTTAGGTTAGTAATACCGTTACTTTCCGGCAAGTAACGTTTTCCATAGATTCTCTAACTAAGATGTTACACTAAATTATTACTAAACTCAGCCGTACGATGGATAGTTTGACTTTCTGTTCCGCAAAGGTCGTATAACTATTTATTAAATAGAAGGATCTACATGACAATATAGGTAATAACACAGTAAAGTTCTCATTTTTAAAGGATCCTTGGAATACTGCTTTAAACGGCTTAAATAGCTTCTTTGTATAATAGATTAAAGAGATTCCTAAACTTTAGATATACTTTCTTAAAGGTCATTGCGAGAAACAGCTTTATACGGAGGTGGTAAAGGATTATTTGAGAATAGTTAAAACTTTCTAGGAGCTTTTACTTATTATTATTCATTTACTTACTAGACAGCTAGCTTATATAACTAAACTTCTCAGCCTTTAATATATTAATACACTATACGGCAGCCTTTAGAATATCTTCATCCAGTATAAGATAATTTACATTCTCTTTTAATATTATAAAAGCTATATACTAAGTAATTAAGTAAAGGTTGTATATTGATATCTTCCCTATAAAATAGGAGACTTACTTATATAATACTTAGCTATTATACTACCATTTAACTAATAACTCTAACTTAAGTAGGGTATAAGTGGACAACTTAGCCCATTTCTATGGGAATCTCGCCTCGTACGGCTACTAAACATAGAAGACGATGATAATAGTTATACTCTGTTATAAAGCTCTGATAAGATGCACCGTCTACTCCAAGTACTTACTGTACAGCATATGGGCACACCACTTACTATTAGCACTTGGTATTATATTGTTATTATTATTAGACGATAGTATCTTTATAAAGAGGTTAAGAAAGCCGATAATATGATATTGTACGGAGATAAGGATATTAAAGACGAAGACTAAATCCCTAATAACATTTTTAACCTTTAAGCCGGCTATTCCACTTATATTACTAATACTATATACGGACAGGAGATCTTTATAGGTAACATTAAGCTTATCGTACGGTAAGAGCAGTTTTAGAAGATTAGTATAATGTAACATCGTTTTCTTAGATTTAAGCTATTAGATAAGTGTCTTAGTTTAAACTTAAAGAAGAACTTTTTAAAGTTAAGTGGTATACTGTATAGTAGTGGCGACTAGATTACCTTTAGCAGGTTAATTTACTTAGCTATCTTCACTAATTATTATAAGATCCCATTACTAAGTTCTAGGGTAACTAATAGCCTGTGTTAGAAGCTATTGTATAAAGCTTTATACCTATTTTTTAAATTATAAATATTAGAGGTGGTAAGAGTGTTACCTTTTTGTTTCTATCGTACGTAACGGAAGACAGAACCACTATTATAATTGTGCTATTCTTAGCATTATAAGACGATATGTACAACTAGTGCTGTACGATAGGTATATACTGTAAGATCTAGTCTATTAGGGAGGTTTAGATTACTCTTATTATTTTAGTTACCTTTAAGTTGTTTGTTATAAAGAGTTTCCAAGCGTTTCTTCATTAAGTAAACGTACGATACTAACTTAACTAGATTATTTTAGATAAGTATTATATAATATTGGACTTTTCGTACGATTTCTGGCAGGCGTTCTGTACAATTAGATTTACGCTTCTCTCTATTAGTATTTAACTAGTATTTCTCACGGTAACTATACCCCCTTGAGATAAGGTTGAGTTTTGGACTACATTAAGTTTATAAGCTAGGAGAGCACACGTCGTATAAGGGGTTATTATACAGCTGAATATAGCGTACGATGTTAAAACTGTTTACTCACTAGCGGAGGAGGACGTTAAGGCAGTATTACTAGTTACCTAAGTTATATAGTTATATAAGCCCGTTACGAAACTGCCTTTACAGGTTATTATATATTGCCAGAGGAAGGATTGTGCTGACTATGTTACTTAGTTACTCTAGTGCCTAGTATACTATAGTAATGTTAGTTTACTAGCTAAGTGAAGCAGTATTGTACGGTAATGGGTTAAGTAAGGCGGCGCTATTGTAGTAACTAATACATTTAATGCTAGGATTAATATCCCTAACGTATAACTAGTTTTACATCTTAGCTAGCCCCGATTATTATAAGATTTCGTACAGGAAAGTAGGCGTGCTAAGTAAGATAGTCATCTTTATCGCTCCGTTATTATTCTTACTACTCGCTGTACGACATATACCTAGACACCATTCGATGGTCTGTTTGACTCAAACAGTGAAGTGCGCGCATATAAATTGGGGTCAGGCACGGGCCATTTCCCCCAAACAGCGTTTCCATTAAACAGCGCTGCTGATTGGCTGATCATTTAGGGGTATAAGGGCCAGCCGCAGGGGTTAGAACATTAGCGTGAGTATGGTTAGTGACCAGCCGCAGGGGCCAGAACACTAACGCGAGCAGGGTTGGTGATAATTGCTTTTTCGATCATGATAGCTGGGGTGCGTGTTAGAGGAGATGTGTTAGGTAGAGAGTGTTTTAATTTCCAGTATAGTAACTTTTAAGTCATGGAGTTTAAACTAGTCAGTGTAAATTATTTACATTAATTAGTTTAAAGCTAATAAATAAACCTTAACTTAACGTATAGAGGTGATCTGGTTGTATAAGCCGTGTAACGTGCTGCTTTACTTACTGTGTAGGGTGGGTATTAAACCTGGCGCCGGCGTTACTTCGCACTTTTGTAAGCAGTATAAGCTGAAAGGTAACGACTTACAGCAGGTCTAGGCATTTATAGCGTTAATATTATTTATTAGCGATCTAGTAACTGTTAAGCTGCTGTAGGACAGCAGTGTAGCGATTGATGAGCTGTTGCGGCTTAAAGGTTACAGTTACACTAGCTGTTAGTTTTTAACCATTAACTGGGATAATGCTGTGGTATATTAGCGTACTAAGGGGTATACGGTGGTACGAGCACTGGGCTGGACAGTAGTTACGCTGTAATTGTTTAGATGGTAAAAGTAAGTGTAGTACTGGGTCGTTGTAAGAGATGATGTAGGTATTAGGAGAGATAGTAGTGTGGGTGGTTTTAACTAGCTGGCGGACAGTTTGCGGGCTTGTAAGGAGGTGTTAAAGGGCGAGGCGGCTAAGTGCCAGAGGACGGTTAAGGAGCTGGATAAGATGATAAACATGTCTTATTAGGTTTAATATATAGGGTGGAATAAGTATTTACAGGAGGTAGACTAGATGACGTTCTGTGAAGTTAGGTTGTTACTGTTAACTGTTTCGCAGGAGTGTAAAGAACGCGACTGTATAAAGGTAGATAGTAATAAGCGGATATAGCTGCTAGTAGATAGTTTTGACTGTGAGCTGTAACAGTTAGTAAAGAGAGTAGAGTAGGTGTTAATGTAGTCGTTTAAATGGTTAGCTAGTGTGGATCTGACAAAGTTAGTTAGTAAGCTGTTTAATGTGAAGGAGAAAGAGAAGATATAGGAGTTTTACTGTAGCTAGTTTTAGCAGTATTTGTGTTATTGCGTGCACGTGTGGGCATTAGGGTGATAAGAGGTATAACGGATATATTAGGTTCGCTTTACCAACAGGTAATAATAAAGGTTAGGTATAGTAATGTGGCAGCTTAATGTGGTAATTAATACGTATTTTAGTAATTAGCTTAGCAGCTAGCTTGTTATAGACCTGGTGGCTGAGGAGTAGGATCTGGACGAGGCAGCGCTTAACTAGGCAGTGTTTTCGTTTTACATCAGCTCGCTTAAGCAGAAGATTTACTAATACGTGTACGATAACCTGTTACTACATTTTACGTGCGTGCTGGCGATTCGGCTGGGCTTAGGGCTGTGGATACTGGCGTATTCATTTACACGCAGCTTAGCTAGGCTGTTATAATGCAGCCAGGTGCTAATATTTAAGGATTTATTTACGCCGTACAACAGGGTAAGGAGCGAGGGTGATGGTGGGGACGTGGGGCTTACCGATTATCGCGACGATAAGAACGATAATGGCAGCAACGGTGGTGTAGATAAGGGTTGTGATAGTAACGGTAGTGTAGATGAGGGTTACGACGTTAGTGATATAGACAAAGAGGTGGTTAGGGAAGTGGTAAAGCGTTTTGTGTAGGTGCATTACAGGTAGTTATATAACAGTATATATACACTAATTAATATAATTATTAAGTGGATAGCATATAGGTGTAGCTTCTAGTGGTACAAGCTGGGAACGTTACGGCTAATGTGGGAGTAAGATGGTATATATCTTAATTTTAAAGGTAAGTAGATTTAGATTAGTAGTTTATAAAAGGCCGTTAAGGCTATTGTTAACAAGGCTGAGAAGCTGCTTAATAGGCTGTTAGGCGGGACGTGGGCTTAGGTCTAGTTGACAATTGTTCTTACTAACATTGCTGATAGTTTAGTGTATAAGGGCCTAAGACAGTCGTTTGTAATAAACGGTAAGAACTAATGGTTACAGCCTAGTGTGGGTAGGATGGCTGAGCTGGTTGGGTAAGATCTATTCTATGGTGTGAAGGTGGAAAGTGGGTGTGTGGTGTATAAGTGCTGTTAATAGGCTGCTGAAGAGTTTATGCTCTGTCTGAAGCGACTGAAAAGCGTGCTGCTTACTACCGTGTATATATGGGCTGGGCAGCTGAGGTGTGGGCTGGAGATGACAATGCTAAAGCATTACGACATAGAGGAGCTCCTGCAGAACGTGTTTATATTTAACGGGCTGGTTATGCTTATTACGGATTATAATAAGTAGAGAAAGGGGTGGCGTGTCGCCTGGTGGTTACCTGTTACGGTAAGCCGTATTATGGTTACGTACGTAATGTAGCTAGTCCCGTTTAAGCAGGTGTTACATTAGCTATCGGGGGTCTAGGGGCCGGCTAACACGTTATATCTATAGCTGTAAAAGGACGTATTAAAAAGGCTGTGGGATATAAAAGATGTAAGCTAGCGTCTCGATATGCTTATTAGTGTACACGTTAGTGTCTGGCTGACAGTGGTAAGTTACCAGCATGTGGTGATTAAGCTGGGGTGGTAGATTAAAGGGCTAGTAATACGGTAGGTAGAGATAGATGTGACGAGTGGTAGAAACGAGTGTAAGGAGTGGGTTGATCTCTGGACTGGCAAGTTAAGGCAGTATTTACTGGTCGATTATATTTAGGATCTTTAAGCGATATATAATAGCTGTATTATAGTAAGTTATTATATACTGTTAGTACTTTATCTAGACTAGCTGTAACCTAAGATGCTGATGAACTATAAGTTTATCAGCACGCTATAATATAGCTTTTTACTGGGCCGCTTTAATAGCACCGCTAGGTAAAAGTGTAGGAGTCTAAAGGCATTTAAATAGCTGTTACTAAAGAGGGTGTGTGTTAATATGTAGGGACTGTGTGACAGGAGAGCGGGCACGCTTACGCTGCAGGTGGTATAATGGAATGTAAGGGGTGTGATGGAAAGTATTAATAGTGGGGAGAGTATTAACAGTGGGGAAAGTATTAATGTTAGGCTGTATAAGTTGTTTAGGCTGGTTACGTAATGGAAGTTAGAGTAGTAACGTGAGATTATAGTAAGAATTATAACGTTACAGGATAATAGGGTCTGTAACAAGCTACTGATTACTATGTTACCGATAGGTGGTGGTAAGAGTGTGTTCTTTATGTTACCCGCTGTGCTGGATGATAGAGGCTGCGTGCATGGCAGGTTAATTAGTATTATAGTTATGCTGTTTATTACTCTGCTCTGGGATATGGAAAGGTGTGTGTGTAAGATAAGTGTGGACTGTTTATAGTGGTGGACAGGCAAGTACAGTGTATAGATTAAACAGTAGTGTGATGCGCAGTTAGTGTTAGTTAATGCAGACGTGGCTGTTAATGTGGAGTTTATAGGCTACGTATAGAGCATCTAGTTGTGTAGGCGGTTTAGGTGGATCTTCTTCAATAAGTGTTATATAAGCATTACTGATGTAAGTTACTAAGCACGGCTTAGGAAGCTGAAGGAGCTATACCGCTTTAGTTACCTGATGGTAATACTGACGGCGACGCTGCCAGTAGTGATGGAAGTGTAGTTCTGGGAGAGTATACTTTGTAAGGATGTGGCGATTATATAGTCGGCTACTATAAAGTATAATATCTAATATAGAGTTAGGGTAGTGAAGAAGAAGGATAGTAGCGTGTAGGATGTAGTGGTTGTTAAGATGTAGTGGCTGGAGAGGATGATAAGTGGGCTGTAGAAGGGTGTCGTGTACTGCCGGTCGATTATAGTGTGTAAGCAGCTGGGTGTAGCGGCTGGCTGTGGTATGTATTACAGTAAGGCGTTAGAGGATGCGAACCAGGTAGCGCTTTAGGTGTGGATAGTGGGCTGGGATGGGGTGAGATGGATTGTAATGATAAGTGGACTTAGTATAGGGATTAATATCCCTGGTATTATAGCGATTATTTACATGTAGGAACTGTACAGGTTTGTTAACTTTATATAACAGACAGGGCAAGGTAGGTGGTGGGTAGGGGAGGTGGTGGACTTGGTTATTATCACTGACAGGTGGGTGATGCGGGAGGATAAGTTTAAGGATGACGTTTCATGTGTAAACTGAGAGGCGATATAGGATTTTATATAACAGACTAGCTACCGACACGTTAGACTTAAAGTCTTCTTAGACAAGGCTGGGGTACACTGCTGTAAAGTGGACGGTAAGCTATGTGATAACTGTCAGGGGTATAAGTGAAGTAATAAGTAAAGTAGCAAGTAAAGTAGCAAGCGACGTAGCGAGAGAAGTGGTGAGAGAAGTAATCTTAACAAGGTTAGGGCCGGCATTATAAGCTAGCTATTAAATAAGCGAAGTTATATAAGGTAACGAGTAGCTGCTTTATATATATAGTTAGACGAGCTAATAAGGCTAGTACGATGTAGCGTGTGTTACGTAAAATAGTATATATATAGTAGGTTAGATACGTAGTGAAAACGATACTGGTATTAGTAATTAGTGTGTATATACATCCGCATATAAGCTGTAAAGGAGTGGAGGGCTGGGTTACGATTTAATAAGTACCACTGCTACTAGTCGTGCAGCTTACCGTTTTACTAGTGTGAAGAAGAGTGGGTAAGGGGGTAATGTATGTACCGAGAGCATATAATTCCAGTGGTTATAATGGTTACGCAAAGCGAGACGTTACGACGGTTAGTGCAGTAGGAGTTTGGGGTAGATGTAGGCGATATGGCGACATATCGGGTATGGCTACTACGGCGCAAGTAGCTGTACAAGGAGGAGATGACGAATGCTTTGGCTGTTTAGGATCTTATTGTTTAGAAAGTGTGTATGTAGGATTAATAAAGTAGTTGGGGTAGTAACTAGTAAGTATTAAACTGGTTAGTATAATGTGGATGTAAACATGTTAGGTATAACAAATTGGTATATATAAGTATAGCGAGTAGAGGTGAGGATTAAACTAGTTGGTATAAAGTAAGAGTACACTGACTGGTTTAACTTTAACACGTTGATGTATAATAAGTATAGTGAGTAGAGGTGAGAATTAAACTGGTTGGTATAAAGTAAGAGTACACTGACTGGTTGAGTATTTAATACGTTCGCGTATAATAAGTACAGCGAGTGGAAGTAAGAAGTAAACTGGTTAGTATAAAGTAGAGTATACTAACTGGTTTAGTATTTAACACGTTTGTGTATAATAAGTATAGTGAGTAGAAGTGAGAATTAAACTGATGTGTATAAAGTAAGAGTACACTGACTGGTTTAGTATTTAATAAGTTGGTATATAATGAGTACAGCGAGCAGAAGTGAAAGTTAAACTGGTTGGTATAAAGTGAAAGTATTATTAAAGAAATAACAGTAATATTATAAGGATAGCATATTTAGTTATTGTAAAATAAGGTTATTATAAGAGTGGGATTAGCAAGAGCTAAACGTAATCATGATTAAAATGGCATTAAAATAATAAAGGTAGCAGGAAGGTATAATAAGATATAAGATATATAAAAGAGAGAATGAGAGAGAGGAGTAGTAAGAATGATAATTAAAGTTATTATAAAAAAATAAACTTAAGCAAATTACTTAATGGAGAAGAAGTGTATATATATAATAAGGAAAAGGAAAATAAGAGTAAATTAAAATAAGAATAAATAGAAGTAAGAAGGAGCAATAAGAGTAAGAAAGGGATTACTTGTAAGAATAATTTAAGTTTTATATTTATAAAAGAGTTAGCATTTAATATTGTTTATAAAGTAGTTAAGGTTACGTGTTTATACATGGTTAAGGTTACGTGTTTATAAATAGTTATATATTTAGAGAATAGTTAGGATGATATATTTAAAAAATGATGAAAGTTATGTAATTAGGAAATGCTTAGGATTATGTGTTTAGAGAACAGTAAAGGTTATAAATTTGTAAAATAGATATAGTTATATTTTAATATAACAGTAAAAAGTAAATATTAAAAGAAGAGTAAAGACTAATTTACTAAAGACTTAATATAATTACATAATTATAATAATAAGTAATATTAATTTTAATATAATAATAAATAAAATGACAATGAAGTTAATATTATAAGATGAAAAATAATAAAATGATAAGGAATACGAATTAACGTAGAGTGTGTGAAGTTAGAGTATACCGACTAGTTTACTATTTAATATATTAGTGTAGAATAAGTATAGCGAGTAAAGTGAGAATTAAACTGATATATTTAAAGTAAAAGTACACTGACTAGTTTAGTATTTAACACGTTAATATATAATAAGTATAGTAAGTAGAAGTGAAAGTATTACTAAAGAAACGATAATTATATTATAAGAACAGAACATCTAGTTATTTTAAAATGTAATTATTATAAGAGTGGAATTAGCAAAGGCTAAACGTAATTATAATTAAAATAGCGTTAAAATAATAAAGTAAAAGGAAGGTATTATAAGATGTAAGATATATAAAAAAGAGAAAGAGATAAAGGAGGAATAAGAATTATAAATAAAGTTATTATAAAATAATTAAATTTAAGTAAAGTACTAAATTAAGAAAAGGTATATATATATAATAAAGAAAAGGGAAATAAAAGTAATGATTAAAGTAGAAATCAAAGGAAGTAAGAGGAAGGAGTAATTATAAGAAAAGGATTACTTATAAGAATAAGTTAAATTATATATTTATAAAAGAGTTAACATATATAAAATAGTTAAAGTTATATATTTATAAAATGGTTAGGGTTAGGGTTAGGGTTAGGGTTAGGGTTAGGGTTAGGGTTAGGGTTAGGGTTAGGGTTAGGGTTAGGGTTAGGGTTAGGGT
>Ga0247758_1000607_pt1 | contig 31345 bp, 43 predicted proteins | sample UWRJL156409C4_FD_180950 | JGI IMG/M metagenome (GOLD analysis project Ga0247758, IMG submission 180950) | Plant litter microbial communities from Arlington Agricultural Research Station in Wisconsin, United States - UWRJ-L156-409C-4 | ecosystem: Environmental > Terrestrial > Plant litter >... | reverse complement strand
GGGGGGGGTGGTGGGTACGCAGGTGCTGCTGGGTCGTGAGGAATGGAAGCGGAAACGGGGGTGGAAAAGGGGATGTGTATGTCCTGCAGGGACGAGCGTCTCTGAACCAGGAACACGCATCACATGAGATAGCGTAAGTGTTTGCTGGGGGCTTTATCATTATAGCTATTGCGATCTATCAAATTACGAATAGTAGGTATATGTGAATATCTGCCGCGCCGCGGACATCGAGAACCAAGGAGGAATAATGATAGGAAAGAGATCGTTCTACGGTATAGAGGGTATTGTAATCATGACGGTCTCCAAGATATCCGGCCACTTCATTTTCGTTCTGAGCATTAGGGGTATCGTTCAGTTTGACGTGGGGATCATAACCTCGCCGCCAGCAGCGCTGCAGCTCCTGTGAGTAGGAGGGTTGTGACAGGGACCGTGCTGGCCACCCCTGCGTTGAGTGGGACGTTGGCAGGTACGAAGGTCGAGGCTGGGACGATGCCAGTGGTAAATGGGGAATTAATGACTGATGTGACACCCGCAAAGGCGGGTGCTTGAGTCTGAGATCCCGTATTTGGTCCGACAGTTGTGTTGGATGGGTTCAGTACGCTGCTGGGTATCAGTATGCTCCTGTGGTATATCACTGTAGATTACTCACTTATCGATGATGTGTATCACGCCATTGGTGGTTAAAATATCCGGGACCAGAACTCTTGCCGAGTTGACGAATAGCGCCCCATTTTCCCTGCGTATCGTGATGTTCTGACCCTGAGCTGTCATGAACGTGGCTGGATTGCCGGCTGCAATCATGCTGGTACTGAATTGGATCTGGTTCGCGAGCACATGATACGCGAGAATGTTGGCGAGGGTCTGTTGCGACAGCGTGCCAACTGCAGAACCAATTGCCTCGAAGGCATCGTTCGATGGGGCAAAGATGGTGATATCGGTGAGCCCGTTCACGCCGTCAGCTAGCACAGCAGTAGTTAGGGCCCCAGCTAAGGATGTGAGCCCGGTATTAATTGCGGTCTGCGCAGGATTGGCTGGCACGGTGAGAACGTTGTCGATGATATGGATGATGCCGCCGCTGAAAGCGATATCTGCGGTGACGACATTTGCTGCCTGCTTGTATCCACTGAACACCATCGCCGTGTTGTTCACAAGGGTGAGCTGGACTCGCTGTCCGCCGGTCACGTTCGCGAAAGGAGTGTTGAGAAGCGTGGCCGGGAACTTGGGCGTTGCCGAGAACTCGCTCGCCGGAATTCTGCCCAACAGCACATGGTATTGCAGCACGCCCGTGAGCAGTCGTGGATTCCGCGTCAGCTCAGCCGACCTTGGATTTCGTTGCATGAGTCTGGCGAAGGCATCGTTTGATGGGGCCAGAATGGTGACATTCTGCGCCGTGGAAAGAGCCTGGATGACATCGGGTACGGTTTGAAGAAGAGCTATAGCCAGTAGCGTCAGCAACATAACAGACACAGACAGTCCCAAAATTGGACGAACGCACTGCTCAAAGTACTCAAGTTTCCCTGGTTAGCGGCTAGGACGTCTGCAAGAGACTGTGCAGAGACAAAGGCTGCTAAGCTCAGAGACAGCAAGTGTGAGAGACGCATCTTGATCAGCTCGATCAAAGTAGGTATAGAAGTAGTCGACAACAAGAGAGAGAAAACGAAGGAATCTCCAACCACCACGGCAATGATGGCACACCCTCATAATATAAAGCAACCCATCCTGAAAAGATGTGACCCAGTGCCCAGGCAGCTAGGAGAACGCCATGTCGCGACTCTGGGACACCGCGCGCCAATGCGGGCATGTCGGTTCCAGACGTCACGAAACTCACCATGAACTCAAGTCTCTCCGGCAGGCGGGAACGGCGACAGCCGTGCGCATCGCAGCGACAACCCAATGGTACGGCTGCGGTTAAGTCCAGACAGCGGGCTGCAAGGGGTAGTGCCCCTGACCTTGCGTTGTAGCACTTGCTAGAACAAAAGGTTGACCCTCCTCGAAGGGGATCGACATGTCTGGCGGAGGATAAAATGCCCCTGGGAGAAACAAAAAGGGTCTCAAGCGAGGAGAAGGGAAACAATCGCCCAGCCAGGGGCAGCAAAAAACCCCACGTTCCTCCTCAGGGTAGCCTGTGTTGGCCCGTCGGAGAAAGGGGAGGTCGAGACGCAGAGGCGATCAGGAAGAGATCTGGCTGAATTGAGATGACGCGGAGCAAAAGGGTGTCTGTGCATGAAGAACCAGCGTTGACATGAAGCCCCAGACGTCAGGGCGTGGGAGATCATGGCCCTGCAGGACGGAGTGAGAGCTTCTAGAAAGCCGCAGAGGTGCATTGGACGGGGATGACCCTTTCACTTGATGTCGGTCATCTGGGGAGCATGCAGCAGTGAAAAACCCACACCTACCTCACGGTACTTGCAACTCGGCATGGACTGTCGTGATGAAACGGGAAACAAATGCTACTGGGATGTTGGGGAGCGTGGGAAAGGTGAGGTTCGGTGGGCGGCCAATTAGACAGCGCGATTGATTGGCCTGTGCGCCATCATCGGGAGAATCTGGGGTAAATCGATAAGGAAACCAAGGGATGTCTTGGAAATTGCGAGGCTTACCTGTATCGGGCAGGGGTGCCCGGAAACGTCATGTTGTCGAGCTTATCCATCCGCCTGCTGTTTGCTGTTAAATTCGAACTGCTTGGATACTGAGTGGCAGTCCCGCGATGCAGGCAAGAGGGGGGACGATGGGTCGCCATGCTACCACCACCGCCAATCACACAGCTCCCCGCAAAGCTTGAGAGATCAACTCACGGGACTTGGAACTCCAACTTCACGCCAGTGGTCGACGTCCACCGCCATCTTGCCACAAAGCCCACTGAAGGCCAACCCACCGACGGGACTCTGGTATATTGAAATTTGTTTCTTTGGTAATTCTGGCAATTTATGGTATATGCTGTGATGGATGCCGCGACTCTTCCCCTCCGTGGGATGTCGTAGATGAGACCGTAACGCCGGCCTGTATGTTTCCCCAATAACGCCTCCCCCTATGCTCGCAAAATTGCATCCGCCCCATTATCCCCCGTTGCTCATGCAACCACTAACTGAATCAATAGTCATTCATCATCAACCGAACCCGAGGATCTCCTCATTTCATAAAACTCCCGCGCTCAAACAGCCGAGACTTGTCGGGCTTCCTGCTGGAGGAACTGGTTGTAGCGGCTCTTCTTATTGTGGATGCCGCACTCGGTTTTATTCTGGCCCTTCCAACGACCGGCCCGCTCATCCTCGCCCTCGCCGACCGGAACTGTCGAGTGCCAGTCCCCGACAGACTTGTATCCCCGGTCCAAGAGCGCGTTGTACGGCACATTGTGCTCGTCGACATAAGCCTTGACCTCACGGAACGTCCAGTTGACGAGTGGGTTGATCTTGATAATTCCGCGTTCCTCATCAATCTCGATGACGGGGATGTCGCCTCTCTGCCCGCCCTGGGATCGACGGCGGCCTGTAAGAACAGCGGCCACCTTTAGGTCGGAGTAGGCGCGCTGCTGCGGCTCCACCTTTGCGACCCAGTCGTAGAGATCCGACGACATTTCGTACAGCTTTTCGCCGTACAGCTCCTCGAACTGGGAAACGGTGTCGACCTCGGCCGGCTTGAACACATGAACTTTGACGCCATAGCGGGCCTTTACACGCTCCACGAGGTCGTATGTCTCTTGGAAGTGGTACAGGGTATCCAGAAAGATGAGGTCGACTGGCCGTGACCCGGATTCTTGCTCCTGGAGCTTGGACAGCATGTCGAGTGTGACAAGGCCGGTCAATCCGAAGGCTGTGGTCTGGTAGAGGTTGGGGAAGAGAAGCCGGCAGAAGCGGATAATGTCGAGAGGGTTCATGCTCTCGAGTTGCTTGTTGAGGTACTTCAGATGTGCCTGGGTGAAGGATACCAGCGGAAGGCTGCTCCTCGACGATCTCCCCGAGGCGAATCCGGAGTCAACCGATGCGGTGTCATCCATCTTGACATCGATGACATGGTCTAGGCGGGGGGAAGACACTTCCGAGGAGGTCTCGGTACGGAGTGTTGAATCCATGCTGAACGACTGGTGAAGGGTGTCGGAAGGCCGCTGAAGTGGGCGTGAGGGGCTGCTGCCTGTGGTATGGGCTGGGGCGAGCGATTTATGACAGGGAGAGTCCAGCACAGCAAAGCGAGCAGCTGCAGACCACGATATTGGTGTGGGGGATCTGAGGACTGAAGGAGGATATGTTTGGGAGATTAATGAAGGAGGGGGCTTGGGTTGGTAATAAAGGATCTGGGAAGCAGAAAGAGGAGCCGTGGGCTGCCCTAGGAGTCCAGACCGAGCGAGCCTCTGCGAGCAATATCCGTTCTTGCGCAATGGGCTCGGTTCTCCGGGGAAGGGCGGACGGGGACAAACCTGTGGCATTAGTCATTGTGGTGTCTACGAGTACTGCGAAGTGTTGGGAAGGCAATCCGATCTTGGACTGACGGCCTGGTATTGGCTCCTTCCCTCTACTGAGATGGGTCTGCGCGGGCTGGCTGCCAGCAGAGGGCATCTCAGGGCAACGCACTTTCAGGGATGTGCTCTTCAAACTTTGACCGGAGTGGTGGTGTTTTCCAGGAGGCTGATCACGACATCTGGAGGCTCTGTGATTGGCCAATTTCTGTGGGGGTTCTGGCAGCGCACTTGCCACAAAGCGGCCAAGCAGCCATGATGTCCCTCAGGAATCATCAGCGCCGTGGCGATTTCAAATCGGCGGACCGTTCTCGCAAACGTCGGGTCTTGTTCCATCCGACGTCTTGATGAATCTTACAGACCGGCCAGTCGGCCTAGTCACCCCGTTCCGAAGCCTTCTCGGTGATGTCACCGAGGCAGAACTCCAGATTACACCACACGGATATCTCCGTCGACGAGACACATTCCTGATCGCTTTGGGTAATTTTTGGTTGGCGGCGTGGGTGTCAAATAGCACGTGTAGATGTAGTTTACGTACTTATTTGCAGAGCGAAAACCGCAGATATCTGGGGCATGCTGCTGGAGGAAGTGCCGCGGTGCCCTGGTCGGGGCTGCTTTGTGATGGGCACCAGTCCCGAAGCGTCCCAATCAATGATAAAGAGAGCGAATGTCACAGGGACGCCAAGCGACCCGGATTAAGTTGCGTAAAATCTCCGCGTTGAAGCCATCCCACGGGAGGCTTTCTGACGGTAAGAATCCCATGTCTGGGCTGGGCTCTCCCACGAGGCGTCTCCGTATTTGTCGAGCTGCAGCCCCGCGCTCCGGATGCCCCTGGCGCTCCAAAACAGAAAACACGATGATCTGCATGGGGTAGGTCAAGTTAGGGTGAAGTACTCGAGTATCTAAGGGGGGGCCAATCCACCTAACTTCTCGTCGCTCTCGACCGCGTTTCAGCGTTCCAAGTTTTGAGATGGCTCTGCGGTGAAAAGTATTGCTTGGCATTCTTTTAGGCGCACTCACAGCCAAAAAATGCTAATAGATACCTTTCAACCGAATGGCCTTCCCGAGCAGGTCCAAGCTCCACAGTGACGTTGTGTGAGGGGAAGGTCGAGCCCCGCGGCCAAGGGCAACCCAACGGTGGGGCCTTGATGGCTGTTGCCGCGAAAACCCTCAGAAACGGGTTGGAACTTACCGCAGCTGTTGTGCTAGTCCCTCAAAGAAACGCTGATCTCTGACTAGAGCGCTCCGAGCCCCTCGAACCTGCGAGTCCTCGTCTACGGTGCTCTGCTGCGTGAGTAACACGTAGGACTCCCGTCTGTCAAACAAAAGAAAGTTGTAACCATGGCCGACGAAGGTACCCCGACCAAGCAGGCAAGGCCCTCCATGACGGCCTCGATGAGGAGCAGCTCGTTCCTCAAAGAGCACCAGCAGTACCGCCCGCCGGGTAAGCCCGAGAACCACTATGGCATCGACACTGTGGTCGAAGATATGCAAGCGGCCCAGATATCGGCGCCAAGGCAGATCTCGCCCTTCAATGGCATTCCCTCGCCCGAGAATCCGCCCAGGATTGTCGAGAGCGGCGTAACACACGAGCTCTCGCATCCAAACTGCACACCGGCGCCGGGTAGCCAGTCCGAGAGACTGGTCGCGACCTTGTTCTACAGGTCGGCGGCGCCGCGCATCTCGAACGCGATCCCGTCGCCCAACAAGTCCCCCTCTTCGCCGAGGTCGCCGCACTCCCCGAAGCTAGCTGCGCTCGACTCCGAAATCCCGCCGAACATGGCCCCGAGCAGCAGCCTCGAGACCTTCCCCCTTGAGCCGCCTGCCTCCGAGCCCGAGCCGCTCGACCATCTTTACGGGTCGCACATCTCGCCCATGTGCATCACCTCGTTCCTCCACCTCATGTCAAGCTTCCCGCTCCCGCCCGGCTCGACGAACCCTACCTCGGCACATCGCTGCCTCAAGCTCAGCGCGGCCCCTGAACACCACCCTGAGGTTGTCGAGCTGATTCTCTCCCCTGCGCCGTCTCTCGACTACCTGTCCCTGGAAGACCTGCGCAAGCACGAGCTGATTTACCGCTTCGAGCGCGAGTGGAATGTCGATGTCGCGCTGCGCGCTGATACTCTCTGGCGGCGGTACCCACGCCTCGTGGTCTTTGACATGGATAGCACCCTGATCACACAGGAGGTTATCGACCTGCTGGCCGCCACGATCAAGGACCCGCCTGATCTTGCCGCACGCGTAGCTGGTATCACCCACCGTGCCATGATAGGCGAGCTTGAGTTCGAATCTGCTTTCCGCGAGCGCGTCAAGCTCCTAACGGGCCTGTCGGCTTCGATCTTCAACGAACTTCGGCCGGTGCTGGACGTCACGAACGGTGTGCCTGAGCTGATTCGTGCCCTCAAGCATCTGGGTGTCAAGACAGCAGTGCTGTCGGGCGGATTCTTGCCTTTGACTAGCTGGCTGGCTGGCGAGTTGGGGATTGATTATGCGCATGCGAATGAGGTGGTCATCGACGAGACCACAGGGAAGTTGACGGGCGAGGTAAAGGGACGCATCGTTGGCAAGGAGCGGAAGCGGGAGCTGCTTCTCGAGATCGCAGAGAAGGAGGGAGTCTCTTTGGAACAGGTCATTGCTGTTGGTGATGGTGCCAACGACCTACTTATGATGGAAGCGGCGGGCTTGGGCGTGGCATGGAACGCGAAGCCAAGAGTGCAGATGGAGGCGGACACAAGGCTTAACGGTGATAGTCTGCTGGATTTGCTTCACCTGTTTGGCTTTACGGAGGAAGAGATCAAGCAGCTTACTGGTTGAACTTTGATGCGTGTGGGAGGAGGAGTACGGTGAATAGGTCTTTGGTGTAGCATGGCACTAGATACACAAGCATGCAGATTCAAATATATTCTAAGTTTGAGAAAAGGGGTTCTTGGTGTTGGTCGAAAGAAATATGTGTCAACTCCCAGCTGCTCGTCCCCCGTCGCTGGTCTGGCTCCATAGGCGGTTGACAGGTTGTGTTACGATCTGTTTCATAAAGCCAGTTCCGTGGCTTTCATGCATGAAGAGAGCAGTTTCTGCAACTTTTGGTGCCCGTTTGCTGTCCGACTCTGCACCAGAGGCCTTTTTCGTATCATCAAAGGCCTTGGTTGCGCTAAAGAATGCAGAAAGGGCTCCTCCAGATTTCACAAGGCCTGCCGTAACAGTAGGAACGCCTTTCGACATTAGGGCTACGGCACAAATAAATGAAGGCTACAATGCAAATAGAGACTCTCTATGGCCATGATCTTTCTTCTACCCAATTCAAGACGCTGGTGCAAGGCAGATATGGTTGCTTGAACTCAAGGTATGCCAAAGACGTTTGAGGAAGGGAATCGTGCGCAGAGTAAAAGGGAATCGAGGGCTTAATAAACGAAGGGAGGAGTAGGTCAGGACGAGTTGGCTCTTGTGTTCGATGCTATTTACGGCTCAGTTCCAGTGAGAATCTGTGCCTCTTTCATATTACATGGGCGTGGCTGGGTTTTGCTGTCCGGTTCTCTGGTAGGTATTTCTGATCCTGGTGTTGGCCTACGGGTCTTGACGCTTTGCGGTGGTCATGACAATGTCTCCAGCTTCCAACAACTCGTCCTCAGCGCCACCTAAGTCGACTCTGTCGCTGTCTGGCAATCTCATAAGGAATTGCTCACGTTGGTGATATCTACTGATCGGTCGGAATTACTCACTGTTTCAGGGGGCCTTCGACCAGCCAGTTACCTCTCTTCGTCTTAGACCACGGAGAACGTTCTTAACCCCAGCCTCGTGGCTCTTGACGAAACCCGTCACTGAGAACAGCTAGAACCTGGTCGTTGGAGAATATAGAAAATGGTCTTGAGAAAGGATGCATGATCGACCTTGACAGAAAAAAAGGCATATTCCTCCCTTTTGGCCGGAGCTTTCGTGATGACTCGTTGGGCGAGTTGACGTTGAATGCAGTAACCGATTGGTTGAGGTGGTGAATCTTGTGAAGACGCATGGGGACAGTTGCTTGAAGTGTATCTGGGAGCTACCCGGGAAGTGTGTCAGAACAAGACATGGCACGTGGGAGCATGTTGGTAGTGAGTTGCTGTTACGAAACTGCTACCAAATCTGCAGCCGAACACGCTGAGAATCCAGGCTAAGCTTTATGGCGGATATTCGGGTACAGCATTCTGCGCTGGGGTTGCTCGAATATCCGAGCCAGTCGGGTTCGCAAAACGGTACATAGTGTCCTGCGTGATGGCACAGGTGGTACCGTTGATCAAGATTTCTATGCTGCTATGCTTCCTTGCCTCCTCGAGAGGATCCCCTGGACCCAGCAGATGGAAAAAAATTCACTGGCGGGTATCAAGTGGTCAAGTTCAAGAAGTGGCAGAAAGCTGAGGACCTGACAAAGCTCATACTTGCTTATTTTCCCGGGGATCTGCTGAGGCGCTCATGGCGCTGCCATGGAAACGATTCTTTTTTATCCGCGAAGTTCATACACTGGATATCGCTGGTTGCCCAACTGCTGGGTATTGAAGGGGCGATTTTTATGGAAGATCCTCCGTCACCAATCAGCTCCATCACTGACCAATGGCATTGGGAGAAAAAAACCTTTCGGATGGCAGAGTCACCTTCTTTTATGGCTGAAACCGAGCTCGGGTTCCGAAAAGCTTGATAGCTGTTTTTGTGGGGAGTTCGCCACGGATCAGTGCTTTGTTAGACAGCAGAAAGCGAGCTTGATGGGATGATCTTGAGCTGCCTTTCCATGGTTGACAGGTCTGGTGTACTCTAAGTTGGAGGAGAAGAGATTAAGCGCTACTCATGATATGGTGCCATTCGATTGGTCTCACATTCTCTCTATGAAACAGCGCAACCGAGATTTTGTTGGATCAGTGGGCGGGCTGTGGCTCGGGCATGCAGCAGCTCAAAACGCGTTGCCGCCAGGTGGAGGTAGTAACCCGCCCGTCTCTAAGGGCGGCTGCTCAATTTTTTTCCATGGCGCAAGGAATTTGGGAACTCTAGTGCTTGACCTATAAGCAAGGATTGACTGACTTTTGTTTCTCGAGGGCTCAAGAGGAAGATAGAACACGGTGCAACATTTTAATAACGGCGGCGACTTGAGGAGCTTCAAGGTGAGAGGCGAATGACATGAAGTGACTCACGCCGCAAACGGGAGGCAGAAGTTTGCCCCTGTAGTCCGTAGCTTCCTTCGTTGGGCTGAGAACTAGATGCGCAGCAGAGCCCAAACCTGCATTGCGCATTTGGAGGGGTCTGTCCTATCTGCAATCGCGACCCCTTGTCAAGTGAGGGGTAGAGAACATGATGGACGTCAAAATTTCGGATTTGCGTTGCATTTCGTGCCATCTCCCCTTAAATTCAGGCATTGAGATAGTATTTTTTTTTATTACAGCGCCAGGGGTCAGGCAGCGGCAGTGGAGGCAGACATTTTAATGCAGACATTTTCAATGAGAGTTAGGGAAGTAAGGTTGTGGCAGGCGGAATGGAAAAGGCAGGCGAAAAAAAATCTTTGGGTGGAGACAGCCAGGCAGGGTGGGGCTGTATTTTTTTGGCGGGGTAACTGGCCCGCTCCTTCCTTCTTTTTAAGCCCTCGATTCCCATTCACTCTGCGCACGATTCCATTCCTCGAACGTCTTTGGCTTGAGTTCAAGCAACCATATCTGCCTCTCAATCCGCGCACCTTTCAGCCCAAGCACTACCTTCAACAACCTCACTACCAAAACCGTCAAGATGGGGTAAGCTATCATTTTCTTGCTTGCAGTCTCAGCCTCGCGCAGCGGCCCTCGACGCCGCTCGCGATTTGCCTGCTCCGGGAGCAATCTGCTAACAGGACCTCAGTAAGGAGGACAAGCCCCATATCAATGTCGTGGTCATCGGCCACGTCGACTCCGGCAAGTCGACTACGGTAAGCAGAACATCCTCCCTCGCCCGCCTGGTGATCACGATCAGGCGGGGAATACAACAAACAGCGAGCTGACATCACATACAGACCGGCCACTTGATCTACAAGTGCGGTGGCATTGACAAGAGAACTATTGAAAAATTCGAGAGTTAGTTTTTCCTTTGCAATCATCGCGATCATTCCATTTCCTTCATTTTTTACTCACCACCTGCCTTTCTGTGACCTCTGCCTTGGTGGTGAGGGGCAGAGAGGCGGAGGGGCAGGGCACAATTTTCGCAACCCCGCAATTTTTGCAACCCCACCAAAACACTAAATTTTGCAACGCATGCTGACAAAAAACAGAGGAGGCTGCTGAGCTCGGCAAGGGCTCCTTCAAGTATGCCTGGGTTCTTGACAAGCTCAAGGCCGAGCGCGAGCGTGGTATCACCATTGATATCGCTCTCTGGAAGTTCGAGACCCCCAAGTACTATGTCACCGTCATCGGTATGTCCCTTCGTCCCCTGCACCTTACCCTAGTCGTGACCCTTGCTAATGCGTGTCATGCTTGCAGATGCCCCCGGCCATCGTGACTTCATCAAGAACATGATCACTGGTACCTCGCAGGCTGATTGCGCCATTCTCATCATTGCCGCCGGCACTGGTGAGTTCGAGGCTGGTATCTCCAAGGATGGCCAGACTCGTGAGCACGCTCTGCTCGCCTACACCCTGGGTGTCAAGCAGCTCATCGTCGCCATCAACAAGATGGACACCACCAACTGGTCCGAGGCCCGTTTCCAGGAGATCATCAAGGAGACCTCCAACTTCATCAAGAAGGTCGGCTACAACCCCAAGACCGTCGCTTTCGTCCCCATCTCGGGCTTCAACGGCGACAACATGCTTGAGGTCTCCGACAAGTGCCCCTGGTACAAGGGCTGGGAGAAGGAGACCAAGGGTGGCAAGACCACTGGCAAGACCCTTCTCGAGGCCATCGACTCCATCGATCAGCCCAAGCGCCCCACCGACAAGCCCCTCCGTCTTCCCCTCCAGGATGTCTACAAGATCGGCGGTATCGGAACGGTGCCCGTCGGCCGTATCGAGACCGGTATCCTCAAGCCTGGTATGGTCGTTACTTTTGCTCCTTCCAACGTCACCACTGAAGTCAAGTCCGTCGAGATGCACCACGAGCAGCTTACTCAGGGCCTCCCCGGTGACAACGTTGGTTTCAACGTGAAGAACGTCTCCGTTAAGGAGATCCGTCGTGGCAACGTTGCCGGTGACTCCAAGAACGACCCTCCTATGGGCGCTGCGTCGTTCACTGCTCAGGTCATCGTCCTCAACCACCCCGGTCAGGTTGGCGCTGGATATGCCCCCGTCCTCGATTGCCACACCGCGCACATTGCTTGCAAGTTCGCCGAGATCCAGGAGAAGATCGATCGCCGTACCGGCAAGTCGGTTGAGAACAACCCCAAGTTCATCAAGTCTGGTGACGCTGCCATCGTCAAGATGATTCCCTCCAAGCCCATGTGCGTTGAGGCTTTCACCGACTACCCTCCTCTCGGTCGCTTCGCTGTCCGTGACATGCGTCAGACCGTCGCTGTCGGTGTCATCAAGGCTGTCGAGAAGGCCCTCCCCGCCTCTGGCAAGGTACGTGCATCCATAGGCAACATGGTATTTGATTATCCATCTAACACACTATCTAGGTCACCAAGTCCGCTGTCAAGGCTGCCAAGAAGTAAATTATTCCCGCGGTTACTGACACCCAACTGATGGGCGCCTTTTTGGTCCAGCTCGTCGACGGATTCGCGTCAAGGATCGCGTGGACTCGTCTCCGACTTCCTTGCTTTGCATGAGCACTTGACTGTTTTGTTATGGGGCACACTTTGAGAGGGACTGGTCTGGGATTTCTGAGAATCAAAACTTCTCATGTGCTTTAGTACAAGATAGAGACCTTTGGGAGTGATATGCGAAATGAGGATTCCCTAATGATTCTGACAAACACTTCAATTGACTGCAACTGTGATCATCGTGATAAGTGTTCGTCCATTACTCGCAGGAGATATTTCACCTCCGCCTGGCAATTATACTCACTACGTATCCTCGTTTTGCTTCTGCTGTACAATATCTGCATATGTTCATCTTCCTGTCAACGCAATGTTTTTCGAAGACGCTGGTTGCGGGCAAACGGGGATGAATCTAAATGTGCGGCGTGGGTGTAGCACATTGCCAGTTATCGTGGCTGGGTGATTTGTGTGTTAGAATTATGTCCAACCATCATACAGTATATACATTTCTAATTATCGTACATGTCTATCTTACATCCATCTCTTTTATTGTTGAATTTCCCATCCAAACGTAGATTGTCGATTCACGGCCTTGTTAGCCATGCGTGAGACTACCCTCATAAACTCTGCCCCATCAAGTTGCTCACCAACAACAGCTTCGTCCGCTTGCGCTGCGTTCGCATCTGCGAATGGAACATCCGCCACTTTCTTCCTTACTTCTACCGCCTCGAGGCTTACCTGAGCGGTCTTGCTCGCATGCTTTCCTGCCTCGGTACTCTTGTAGGTGATCTTGAAGCCTTCATATTCAGCGGAGACGATGCGCTGGATCTCGGCCCCGGCGAAGCGGTAGTTGGCGTCGATGAAGTCACCTGCGGTGTCTGTTTGCACTTCAAACGAGGCGGAGGTCTCCGGGGCCTTGCCAGTAGCTTCTGTTTGCCCTGCCGAGGTAGAAGTGGTTGCCAGGACCTCGGAGATGACCTCTTTAGGCTCTTTTGAAGGAACATCATTTAATAGCAGCCTCAGCGGAAGACGCACACCGGGCAAGGTCGGCGGGGTTGTCAGTTTATCGTCCCAGGGGCAGAGGTCGGATTGCTCAACGAAGGAAATTACACCCGGAACATGCTTGCTTAGGGCAGCACCAGGGAGCTCGAAGTAACGTTCTTGGAGGAAACGGATGTCGACGGGGGACATTGGCAACAAGACATCGTGAGCGAAAGAAGAGCTAATGGCGCGGAGGGAGACAATACGTTTGACTTCTTTGTGGTCCGCCTCGATGCGGAGCTCCAGGGGCGGAGGCGGAGGTGTTCCTGGGGCGAGGGAGTGATGTGGATCGGGGAGGAAATGAAGCAGGATCGTGGAGTGCCACAGGCCCTCCTCAATGAGGTTGGTTGGAAATTTGAGGGCCGTGAAAGGCGGAAGAACAGGGATGAACGTCCGAGGGCAAGCCTTGAAAGCGGTCTTAATGTCGAAGCAAACATTGGGGGGCGGTTGCTTCTCCCTCTGCGCGTGAAGGACATGCCCAAAGACTGCGGTGGTTGTGGTATGTGCTGACCATTCTCCTTGGGGTGTGGCCAAATGGCGCTGGGCAAAAGGATCCCCTTTCTTGCGAGCCAATGTTGCATCCCACTGTGTCACCTCGATGGGGTGAGGAAGTAAGTTAGGTGGTATCGTTTGCGCCGGCTTTTTGCCTTTGGCGATTATCGGAGAGGCCCACCTTGCCCATTCTGTGCGGCGCTCGTGCCAAGGGAGCTTTGGCTCGCAATCATGCGCGACCACGAACCCGCCGGACCGGTTTTTGGGCCGTAAAGCAGGTAACATAGTGACAGCTGAAGATGTGCGAGTTGCGGGATGGAATGCTTCGAGCAAGAGGCGTAGGACGACATCGCCCAGGTTTCCGGCTCCTTCAGGAGGCTCAGGCAGATTTATCCAGCTCACAAGAATCTGAAGGAATAGGGTCAGCTTTGTGTGCTACTTTCCAAAGAGGCTGTCAAGGAAGCCCTACCTGCTTGCCCGAGGTATCAAGTCGGACGAGTGTGTTCGTAAGCCGTCCAACATCCTCGAGAAGTTCGGGATCTAGGGGCTCAGGAGAGACAAGATCAACATTGATACTGGTCGTTTTGGCATGGGACAAGATATTGTTGATCTCCATGAGGATCGACTCGGCAGCAGGTTGCTGCGCCAAAATAGAAATGGTGCTGCTGGGACGGAGAGCCTCGATTTGGTTGCCAGCACCTAAAGAGTTCCTCGCAATGTCTCGCAGCCACTTCCTGGTTCCGACTAATGTCATCAAGGGTTAGCTCAAGGCTGTCGAAAGAATACCAAAGGATCAGAGGTTCAACATACCAAGCAAGAGACCAAATTCGGTATCAGCCAGCCTGACATCAAGGCGTCCCCGAGTCTCGAGGGCTGAGTGAGAGGTGAGGTTCCAGCATTCAAGCATCACTCGGACTGCTAGCTTGTCCTTAGGGCTCATGGATTTTCCCATGTACCATTGCGCAACGTCTCCGGTAGAGTTCGCGCCCTGAGAGACAAGGGGTATCCATGGATGCTTTTTAACGATCCAAGGCGGGTTGATGGGCTTGAAGGCGTGCTGCTCTTCTTGCTGGTACTCCTCCGGCAGGTGATCCTCTGGCAGGTGTTCCTGCACTTTGTGTGATTGGGGCAATGAGCGGAATTTGTGGATGTATTGCTGGAGCTGCGAGTTTGTAAACCCGGTGACCAGCTTTTTTTTTAGGTCGGCGAAGATATTGGCCAACAAGGGGTGCGAACCCCTTGGTCGCAGCTCGTCGATGTTCCTAATGGATTCACTCAAGCTGGGATAGGAGTGGTCGCTTTCCAAAGCATCATCGAGCCGGGTGTTGGATTTGTTGGTGTCCTCAGCGGCCGCCTCTTCCAACTTTCCCGCCTCTGGTTTGCTTTTTTTGGCTGAGCCCTTGCGGCGCGAGCGTAGGACGATGGCCGTACTTGGACTGCCTAGCACATCGACCGGGAGATGCTCGTTTTCCACAGACAGATGCTTGCCCCTTGACTTGTAAACTGGTGTGGTATAGAGGGGCCTTCCAACGTCTTCCTGGGGCCTCGCCTTTCGAAAAAACCTTCCTGCCTCCTCGCTTTGCTGCAACAGAGGGGGGAGTCCCACCGTTGCGTAGACCTTCTCCTCGTTGACGCGTCCTAAACCTTTCTTCGAGGACACGATTTTGTAGAGCTTTTGGGTACTTGGGGCCGCATCCCCGTCGCGACTGGCGGCCTCAGATTCCTGGCCCCCTGAGCCGGCGTCGTGTAGCTTGGCGACGGCGTTCGTTACTGACTGCTGGTTCTGGGATACTCGCGGGGCATCGGAATGGGGCTTTGATTCGGACGCATTGGGTTCCGGCGCACCAGGTGCCTGTGGTTTATGGTTGAGTCCGGCGATGGCATCGATCACGGATTGTCTCGAGAAGGCCGGTTGCTCGCGTTGCGCGGGTGCAACAGCTGAGAAGCGTCTTCGCGGGACGGCGGTGCCCAATTGCAGTCGGCATCGCAGGCAAACGAAGCTGCCGGGCACTTTTTGTCTAAGCATGGATGTAGGCCTTGCAAGCACTGCAGCAACAACTGCAACGGGCTATTCAGTCAACAAAAGGCGACTTTTACGGTCATGTCGCGAACATCTCTTGGCCTGCTTTCAGCAGACAATGAAGTTTTTAGGTGGGCCCTCCTATCCTTGTCCCTGTAGCGTGGTGTCTCCGGCAGGCAAGGAGGCAAGGAAATTCGCGGCAGGCATCTGCATCGGCTTGGCGCAGAACGCGTAAAGAGCTTCCACACCGCGCGCGTTCAGCTGGGGATCAATCACACAACCCGCTGGATATTCCACCAATAAATCATTTCGCAAACCGGTTACATCAGAAGGCAACCTCCGTATCACTAACGCGGGCGCCCATTGTTAGCCAGATCTCTGGCTTTCTGTACGAGCAGTTGCGGGCGATGCCCCCTTCGCAACAACGGCGGCGCCGCCAGGTGGGTTCTCGCTCTGCAAACCCCCACCATTGTCGTGAGGAGCTTGACTGACGGCAAAACAACAGGCCGTGGAAGACGAGTCTGACCATGAAGCGCACAGGCGATCCGGTAGCCCCGAGAATGCTGACAGCGATGGAGACGCCCCGATGGGCGGTGTTGGGTCCGACAACACGCAAACGCTGATCAAGCAGCTCGTGCGGTACGCTCTGGCATGCGAATTTTCACGGACACCTATACGTAGAGATGGCATCAGAGACAAGGGTATGTATCCAGTATCTAGAGACCCTGAGGGCGCTGTGGCTGACACAATCTCTCTGATAGTGCTCGGCCGTCATGGACGAGAGTTTAAGAAGGTCTTCAACGGAGCTCAGCTTCAGCTCCGGACAGTCTTTGGGATGGAGATGGTTGAACTTCCTGCCAAGGATAGGAACCTCCTGACAGCGGACCAGAAGCGAAAAGGTTTGCGGCATGCGCTGGCTCAATAGTTCCCCCGCTAACGTGCTTGGTGTCTCAGCGGCGAAATCCCAGAGCCAGAAAGAAGCGTCTTCGAACGCATACGTTCTGGTCACCATTTTGCCCGAAAGATACCGGCACCCGGCCATCATTGCCCCGAGCAAAGTACAATGCCCCGACGGTGAAGCTGCGTATACGGCGCTGTATACGATTATAATTGCTATCATCCAGCTCAGTGGAGGTGAGCTCAGCGACCCCCGTTTGCGGCGCCACCTGTCGCGGCTCAACGCCGCCGAGAACATGCCGAGTCTGAACCCCGGCGATGCACATTCCCCCAGTGAAAAGACTGAGATCATCCTACAGCGCATGGTCAAACAACAATACCTCGTCCGGATCACGGAGGCAAAGGGTCAAAACGAGGAAGAAGGGACAACGTGGCACATCGGCCCGCGTGGTAAAGTTGAGGTCGACAACGAATCGATTGCGCAAGTGGTGCGAGAAATATACGGCGGAGCTACGGACGAGTTGGAGAAAAGGTTGCAGACGAGCCTAAAAGTCAAAGACGGGAAATCCGCAATAGCCACGGCCGTGGAGGAGCAAGGAGCTGCCGATGGAGACCCTGGCCCTTCCTGGCGAAGGAGCGGACGTAGGGCTGCTGTTGAGGCAGAAGAAGAAAATGATGATGAAGAGGATGAAGAAGATGAAGAAGATGACGAATAAACCGCGGTTGGACGGATAAGTAACGGTTGGCTTCAGGTTCTGCGTGTGTGTATTTAGTGTGGTGGGTTAGACTATCGGCTCAGGCCTTGAGCGGGGACGGCGCTGTCATTCCAAGCGCCTTGTCAAGGCTGGTCTCATCTATCCGTGATGCGAGTGACAGAGCACGTAGCGGTGCCTCGACGGCCATAACGTTGCCATCTGCTTGCCGCACCACTCCATCTCTCGAACCTGCGTTCCCCTATTCCTCCTATAAGCTGCTATGGCTTCTCAATGGCCGTTCAGTCCGAGTTCTGTCGTGTAATAACCATGGGCTCCTCTCCCTCCCTGGGTGGAGGCGGCCCCACGGGCTGGAGCATTTTCTACATCAACGAAACCAATCAGCGGCCGACGATGACAATGGTCGATGTAAACAAGAGGAAGGGGGCATACCCGGATCAGCTGTGCGCGCACCTTGGCCACGGGCTCGTTCTGCGCCAGCGCCATGTACGACAGCAGCGGCGGATGACCGACCATGCTCGCGTATGTGTCGCGGTGGATGTTTGTCTTCCACTCCCAACTCGTCGTGTCAGGATGGCCTGTGCCGATGTACTTGGCCTGGAGCCGCTCGAGCTCCTGCTGCGTGCGGAGCTTGTCGGCCTGTTTAGGAAAATGGTGTTAGTTTGTACATGTGATATTCAGGACAGGCGGCGTACGCACCATTTTCTTTTATGTGGAAGGAAAAAGGGGCTAGCTTAAATAGCTGACTGATGTCGAGAGTCGAAAACATTGAGGGATGCGATTTTAGTGTTGCGCCGCGCGCGGGCCCTGACCTAGGTGAAGGCGGTTGTTGGCGCTAGCGCGGCTCGGTGTGGCGGGAGAGTTGGCCGGGTTGTGATTCTCAAACGGATTTCCACACGCCATCGAGACGAGACGCGTTAGCGTGAGTGGCGTCTATTCCCATCTCATAACTTGCAACGATTTTGATATCTTGGTGAGTGTGATTTTTCTGGAAATGTTCATGAGCTTTGCTAATACGAGAATCAGTGCCTTCAAAACGCCGGTTACAGCGCTCAGCATATGTTTTTCCGCCTCACCGGACCGCCACCCATCTCATCCCACCGAGCTGAACATTCAGTTGTTGCCAAACCGAAGCCTTGGAGGAGGCCGTTGTATGTGGAAGCTATCTCCATAACGAACACCACCGCAGCCATGACAGAAGTCATTCTCCAGTCCGCCCTCGCCCAGTCCAAAAGCGCCGAGCTCGTCGCTTCAGCAGCGCAGCTCCGCGAGCGCTGCGCAGCCGAGCACGCCGACAAGGCGACAACGCTGGTCGAGTGCGACTCCTGCCTGGAGCAGCTGCTCTCGTCGGTGCGGGCACGTTATTTGGACACCTTCCCATCCGAGCAGCAGCAGCAGCCGCACCCGGAATGGTTCTCGTCGAGGCGGGCCTTCTTGGCCGAGCTGGACGTGTTATTCGCGGAAGCATTGCAACACCAGCTCGACCCAAGAAACATCGACGCTCGCGTGCAGGAGGAGCGCACTAGGTGGTACACGGAGAACGTACGGGCGCTGCTGCGGCTGATGGTGGAGGACACGGCGGGACGTGAGGCCGTGTTCGAGAAACTTGAGGATGCGCCGCCTAACCTCGCAGGGCTGGTGGCTGATATCGCCCAGATCCTTGCGGCAAGTCCGATAATTTCGCGAGAGTCCGTGGGCAGCGCAGCAGTTCCGGAGCGTCTCCTGGCCGCGGCGGAGCCCGAGACCAGAGTCGAGGTGTTGAAGGAGGCATTTCTCAGCACCGGCGATGTGATCCCGGACGAGCACCAGAAGTACCTAGAGATGCTGCAGCATGGGCTGTCGATGGAGCAGGTCGTAGACCGCATCCTCGAAGAGCGGCAAGCGGCTGTAACATCGCGTGAGCAGGAGGAAAAGCTGAGGCAGCGGCTCTATGAGCTCCGCCGGGCGCGAGCTGCTCACGAATTACAAAAGTCCAGGCGGGAAAGGAAGCGCGCGAGGCTCGCTGAGCAGGTCGATGTGCCCGACGAGCTGTACGAGCTACCGCCATGCTTCGCGTGTAGCAACACGCCCGACACAGGGGATTTCCTCTGCTGCCCTATCTGCACCATCCTCGTCCGCTGGAACATACCAGAGAGCCATCCCACAGTCTTCTGCGCTGAGCACGACGAACCCAGCGAACATGTAAGCTTTCACCCCCGTCTCTCCCTCCCCCTTAAACACTCATGACTTACCAATCCCCAGCTCCGACACGCAGCCACGCACACCTGCGCCGCAGGCGAAGCCTGCGTCTCGTCAGAAGACCAAAGAGACTACACATCCACGCTCTCCTTCTGCCGCGAATGTCTCACCTCCCTCAAGATGCCCTCGACATTTTGCACGCCCGCATGCGCAGACACCAACTTTCAGCGCCATCGCGAGGAAGTCCACATGCCAGAACGCAAGCGGCTCGGCCTAATCGTCACGGACCGAGACCAGCTCGAGTATTTTCCTGCAGATGACAACAACACGCGATACCGCGCCAAAGACATCACGGCACACGTGATTCCCTACCAAGAAGCAGCTCACCAGTGGGAGGAGGAAAACCATGTCAGACTACAGACGGCGTAGCGCAGATGAGCCTGTGATGCTGTATTATTATACCACGATAGCAATGACATGTTATTTGTGACAGATCAAAATACCACAAAGTTCCTTTTCCGAAATAGTCAAGACTGACTGGATAGCTACATTCAAGTGAAGCCTGGTTGTTGATAGCCGACGTCCGCATCAATATAACGCATCGCCCCTTGAGGTTAATTTCTATCCCTAATCCCATCCGCAAACTCATCGACTTGATTCCCACTGCGCGAATAATCATTACAGGTTCGCAGCTTCAGCACCGCCCCAGAAGCAGTAATTTTGCTGAGCGCATACAAATCGCTTCCCGCCCATGGCATCAGCTAGAACTCAGCAGACGTAGAAGAAACCAAACAAACATCATTTCGCAACTCTCTAACCGGACTGAGCTGCTGATTGAACCCTCCGCCCGCTAGCTCATTAAACCTTGCCAATTTGCTAGGAGGCATCCTTCCGTGAAAGCTCGAGGTCAATGTAAGCAAGGGACAAAGTACGTGTGGGGACAATGCAGCTGCGCAATCAACGTGGCCATCCTCCCTTCCCCAGAGCATCATAACGCAGGCAAGAAACGGTGCTAGGACTGGTTGTCACAGCAGACATGGAGAGCAAGTTTCAGAAAACCCATCGCCACCCACCAGCCATTTCATAGACTCCACATCCTGCAAAAAATATGGATGATATCGATTCTTATTCCAGAAGATAAACAGAATTCTCACAAACAGGACGCAGAAAAGTGACACAAGAGAGGGAAAGGTGAAGGGGTATTCCACGCCTGGCCACAGGTAAAACATGTTACATGAGAAGGTAAAAGGGGTATGTGTTTCCAGCCGACTTTGTCCAGAGCCGCAGTGGTTTGGGGCACCAGGCTCGATTCTTTTTCACTCCAGGACCGTCCTCCAAAGCACGACAGACCAAGGCAGATATGTGGTTGTTCCGTTGACCATCCACCACCGACTTCGTCCTTACCTAAAAAAATCAAAAAAAAAATCGTGATGCTACCGAATTTTTGTATCATGGAGGCCAGACGAGAGGCACCCAAAGGCGGTAAGACAAAGGACAAATATGGGGTATGATGCTGCCATAGCTCCTCAGGAGGGTCGTCGATTCGGAAGACCAGACAAGTAAGGAAATCGCGCGTGTGCTGACTCAACACGCGTTGGTTGGGATGACGTGCGGCGATGGTTTCTGTGCGCCTTGGGCCATAAAAAACCGCACAGCCAATCTTGGGGTATGTTGATAACCGAAAACTCCTGGCCGAGAAAAAGCGCCGTCCTTCTAAATCTAACCTCACCGACGAAGTTTCGAACCGTCGCGTTGCTTGAGCCTGCTCGTCCTCCAGCCCTCGTACCACTGCTCCCTGCTGGCCTCGCGCAGCTCGCCGCGCCACTCACTAAAGACGGCGTCCTTGAGCCTGAGGAAGTCGCAGTGCTGTTCATCGTACGGGTCCGCAAATCCCCATGGGAATTGGCGTCCAACCACGCCGGGCTCGTAGATGTCCGGGCTTATGATGGACATGGGAATGTACGGGATCTCGTCCTCCTTCAGATCGCTCTCAGATACCTTATGCCGACGTACTGAGCCATTGGAGAGTCGCTTAGACTTGGGTGATGACTCGCGCCCTTGGATAGGCAGGTCCGTGTCGCCCGCACCGTCGCTGAGTTCGTACTCGTCCTCCTCATCTTCCTCCACGATTTTGCTAGAGTCGGGGGATTCATACTCATCATCCAGGCCAAGAGACTCCAGGGGGTCAAGGTTCGCCTTCTTGAGGCTGTCCCAAACCGTCTTCTTGAGCACACCCATGTGCTTTGTGGTGATGGTGTCCGCTTTTGAGATGACCGGGATCACCGTCGTCTTGCCTTGCAGAGTTCGCAGGACTTGAAGATCGAGATCTTCGTCCAAGCCTCCAAAAACTCTAGCCTGAGGATAGTGCTTGCCGCCGTTTTGCTGGCCATTGGCGGCCAAAGATTTTGCGGCTGCAATGTTCCGATCAAGGCGTGCAGGATCAAGAACGAGGAAGACGGCATGGATGTGTGTGTCCTGTACACCAGGCGATCTCACGACCTTCATCTCCTCGGTAAATGTCTCTTCAAACTTGCTTTCAAGGAAGCTCGACATCTCCCGAAGCTGCAGATCCACTACGTTCTTCTCCAGTCCCTCAGAATCCCACAGTGTCAAACCGATGCGCTCATTATCAATCTCGGTTTCCAGGTAGTGGGGGATAAAATTGCCGGAGCCAGACGGTGGTGCCGCGTTGATGAGATCTTCGTGATCGGTGGTGCTCTTGGATCGCTTCTTTGCGGGCAGGGCTAGCGCGCTCTTGAGGAACTCGAGAAACGACGTCTTTCCCGAGTTAGCGGTCCCGACAATGAGAATACTAAGGTATTATCAGCAACAGAGTTCCGCAACTATCCACCAATCCGACGCGGGGCCTAACGTACTTGAAGGGGGTAGGGTCCTTCCTTCTCCGGACTCTCCGCGGGCTGTTAATGGTGCTCACAGCGCTGCTGGCATAACTGTATCGACCACGGTGAGCCATGCTGCCGGTATTGGCGTATGGATCAAAACCTCCGTTGGGGAGTGGGGGTGGGACGCTGATGATGGAGCGGGACGGTTCCATAGACGGGCGCGGCGTGGCATTCGATGAGTAGTCGGCTCTGCCGGAGACGATTGAGAGTGAATCGGCGCGTCCGTCAGTACCGCCCATGCCCAGCTGTGGGGAGGGAGCCCCGTTATAGAGTACGGGGAGACGAGGGGGCGACTTGGAGACCGAAGCATCGCGCTGGCGCTTGAGCTCTTGCTCCTTAGCAGCCTGCTGCTTCTTCAGGTCGCCGCTTTTGCTTCGACGCAGCAACATTCCGAGGCTAGATCGACGGGGTGGGGTCATTGATTCAATTGTAGGTTTAAAATGCTGCGATGGGGCAGCATTAACTCCTGAGCGTTTCAGGCCCAAGAAACCGCGATGAGGGGGGTTGGCGGGAGGCTGGGCAAAGCCAGGAAACAGCCGCACTTGCACGTTGCACGCGCCTATCGAGAGAATTAGCCCAGGGCACATCCGGAGAGTATTTGGAAGCGGCTGCTCGGGATGAGTGGCTGCTAGGGACGGTTTGGGCTGCTGACCTTCTAGGCTGGGATTCCCTTTGAACCGAAGCGACCGCAACACACAATTCCGAGGTGTCTCGGGAATGTCCCTTCTTAGTTTGCCCTATGGCCGGCTGTAACGGCTGTACGAAAAGAAGCGGCCGGCGATGCGCCCGGGTGTCGATCACAAAGCTGGTCTGGCTGCTAGTCTGCAGGCACGAGTGCCAAACAGAATGAATCGATCGGTTTGATGTCGGTGGGAAGGCGCGAGGACAAACAAGCTTCGCGAATGGAAATTGGTGGCCGAGCCGATTGGGAGACAGTGCCCAGAATCCAGAGAGTTTCTGGCAAGTTACCGCGTCAGCCAACTCAAAGTTCTTCAAGCGTTATGATCAAGTTGGCGGCCCGATCCCATATGTTGCTGCTCCGTTGTATTGATGAATGCGCTTGACTGGGCGATGAGCAATTGGTTTTCGGAACTTCATCGACGGGCCAATGGATTTGTGCCAAGAAGCATTCCCCATTCCCCGATGGTGCAGACGAAAAACGGCGTACGACGGCACATGGGTGTCGGATACAGTTTGGCGAGACGAAGAAAGCCGTTGGTAGTTACGACGGGAGGAGACTGACTTACTCGGACCGTCGCGACCAGAAGCTCAGTCGGCCGGAAGCTTAATGGCAATGCGATCTCTCGACTTCGCGGACAGGCTGGCTTCGGCACGCGTTTTGTGGAGACTTGCTCGGATGAAGAGAACAGCACGGGCGAGGCGCAGCTGAAAAGGAGAGGCGTTGGTAGAATAGAACGGGGGATCGGGGGATGGGTGAGCGGCGACGACGACGATGGACCGCGAGTTCCGTTTCGCCAGAGTATTATTTTTTTTCAATCCCAGGATCCTCTGCACGGGAGATGGATCGAGGGGCGCGAAAGGGTAGCATTCTGTTGAGAACGGCGCGCCAGGAAAAAAAGAACTACCCCGATGATGGCCAGCGCGGATGGATTGGCCAGAGCTGGGTGAGGGCCCCGGGATAGCGCACGCGCAGGTACCTTCCCACCTTGCAGGGGAGCTACCACGATGCTGCACCCTTTAAAGATTAAACTGCCCTCCAATTCCCTCCTTTTCGTCCCCACAAGCTAACGCGAAGGAGACAAAGGCACGCGCGCTGGGATCTTGCCCACCGCGCGATGTTGGGACCAAATCTTAACCTGATACAACTGAAGTTCGATTAGGCAAGCCATCTTTAGCTCTTCCTTTTCGATGTCTGATGGAGTCTCACTCTACGGCGCGGCGCGAATGTCCCAGTTTTGGCCGACCTCTGGGCTTCTGATTCTGGGTTTTCGTCGTCCAATTCCTGTTTCACGGCTCTGCGGTGCCTGCCCCCGGCGGCCGGTCGATGGGAGCTGTGGTGGGAAACCCCTTTAAATTGCAGCCGACGGTGCCCCCCTGCAAGGAGAGAGCAGACGCCTTTGGCCAATTACGGTGCCTTGGGGCGCTAGTGGTGCGCTTCCACCCACGACGGGTCTGCCACACTCCGCTGGTTCTCAGCACCAAACCATCATGCCTTCCAATCCGCATTCCTGTCGGCGTTCTGGGCGTGTGTATCACAAGGCCCGACACGTCGCTCGTGGAGCGTTCTTCTCAGCCAGTAATTGCCCGAATTCAAAGAGGTTCTGCAAGCCGCCTTTGTTGCCTGCTGTTGCTTGCCGTTTTGTTGAGTTTCCCTCCAGGTAGCACTTGAGGAGGTTATGATGCATTCCTCCGATCCCAGGAAAGCGACGAGACAAACTGCGGAAGCCACGTGCCTCGTAGACAAACATCCTGGCCGGGTCAGCAAAACGCGGCACCGTTGATTCTCTTCGTCTTCCAGAAGGCCGAGAAGAAAATACGGCAGCGGGCGACATCATACCTTGCACAGATCGAATTGACCTTGCAGCGACGGAATTCGTCCACCGCATAAACGCAGCCTGGTTCCATTCGATCAAGAAACTCCCGCCCAGAGCCCAGAATCCCTGGCGGGCCCACCGACCATCGAAATCCGCCCAGGGACTGGAGCCATGTTTCAGAATGAGACCGTTCAGCCAACCCAGACTAGGGGCGGAGGTTTGGACGAGGGCCGGGAACCGAGAGAGGTTTTTCCGCAGCGAAGCCACCTCCGCTGGACCTGGGGCTCAGCGTGCCCGACTCAGCGCGACACGTGAGCGACCGGGAACCTCCGTCCCCCAACCCACCTTATCGATTACAGCTGTTGCGCGGTCCACGTGTCAACTGAACCTCAATTCTGCATCTGAATGCCGCCCGAGACCAAGTCACGTAATCCCTGTGTTTCTGTCAACCCCGCCTCTGCGCAGTGGCTCCAGTTTCTCCACGGACTCACGGAGCCACACTATGGGGATGGCTCATTGAGACTCCCGAACCGGTGGATACACATGCCGATGGGTTCGCGTGGGGCCCACGAAGATGCGATTCCCCTAGGATTCTCTTCTTCGTAACTCACGGATTCTGTGATCCTTTGGCGGCGGCTTATGTCAGATGAAGGATGCGAGCAACATGGTAGCAACTCCACCGTCTTTCTTGCCCTTATGACGCGGCTGCACTGCAAAATCCATAATCTACCTCGACTGAGAGAATGAATCTTCCCCTTGGGCCTAGTATGTTACACTTATGATAGCCATCACGCCAGTAAGGCCAGTATCTAAGAGTCAAATCTGCGGAAGATGACAGGCCGAGAACTCTCCTTTGTGCTCGACTCCATAGCAGACTGGTTGCGACTTCCCAAGATCAAGAGAGACACGGCCCTCAAAATAAAATAATAGAAAGCGCCAGAAACTTCCGGGATCTCCTCAACATCCGAACGGCAACCGACATTGGAAAACCCCTTCCTAATGCTACGCACACCTCGTTCGGCCTCCATCGTGGCGAATCGTGAGACGGTTGCCGAGTAGAGGGAGCTGACGATGAACACCGGGCATGCACCGAGGAAAATGACATATCACGCCGGTCTCGTCCAGCCTCGACAGATGCTGTCGGATTGGTTCAACGGTGTTCGGTTCCACGCCATCCCTTGGCAGGGCCGTTCGCACAGGCCGTGCGGCAGTTGTCGAGGTGCTCGTCGAGTTGCTCCTCGTTCTGGTGGTGCCATCGCTCTCCGATCTACGGGTCATGAAATTCTGTCGGATCTCGGGTCGCCACTTTACTAAGCCGGCTGCGGCTTCATATGAAATCGATGTAGTCGAGATTTCCTAGGCACATAGCGAAAGGGTGACGTACCAATCAGGGGTCTGGGGGCTGTGAGTTGAAGCATACAAGCACCAATTGAGTCTGGTCTCTGATGCTAACGATGGAGGTGCACAGCACTTCGCCCGCCGACCGAGATATCGGGTGTACCGCTGTCTCCGGATCACGATCGCCAAATGCAATCCGATGGAACCGCGTGGAACCCATATGTTCGGTAGATTCCGTACATGACAGGGCCTCCAGCGGCCAATAAGCCGGGAAGGTCGCTGTGATGAGGGGGCATCAGGCCCAAAGATTCGCATCTTGCCCCCGACAGACAATGTCGCGGGTGGTATGACACGAATGATATGATTTCACAGACAGACACCCCGAGATACATTGAACGAGACCGCTATTACCCGTTTTCGTATTTTCCGCGCCCACATTCTCGCTGCCGGCTGTCCAGGTCTGTCCCGCGCTGCCCCCGATCTCCCACAACTCCACAAAACCTACTCGTCGGTTTCCCAGCCCATTTCTAGACCCGCCGCTATCCTCTATTTTCCCAGGACGCCGCGATTCTGAGCAGGCGCCTTGGAGGTGAGACGAGGCCGGCGGTTGGGTATCTTGCGGACAGCACGGTATCACCAGAAATATGTGAGCCGACCTTGCCGATACAGGCACTCCGGTACGGCCCGCGCTGCCACTGACCTCTCTTGCGCTTCAGGGACCCGTTTCACCCTATGGCCTTGGCACCACGTAATGGCGAACAAGCTCCGGCAGACTCCTTCGAGCATATCGGCAGCGGCTACATGTACGACACTGCTCACCGATGCAGTTTCCCCATAACTCCGCTACAGAGACTTGGATATGCCTGGGTCGGTGCCAGTACCAACCAGGATGGCGGAGCTTGGCCTTCTTTCACGCCGGCCCCGCCTTATGAGAGCTACTGTCCTATTGGTCCGCCGAGCTCGTCTTCGACCTTTTCTCCCACCGGTACAGAATACACAAACCTCTCCACCCCTTCTGAGGACTTTGGCTTGTCTCCCGGAAAATACTTCTCAGAGTTTCAACGATATGCCGTTCTGGGCGAGGAGTCCCCTCTTCCGTCTCCGCAGACCACATTCTGCAGCCCTACTGGATGGCTGCCAGAGCAACTGTCCTCTCACAGTAGCACGCAACCCCTCAAGACGACAGACGGTAGCTGCGATGGCGGCGTTCAGTCCGTTTCCAAAAAGGGAAGAAAGAGAGGACGACCTCGCCTCTACCAAGACGATAGCCCACGCAAGCAGAGACAACCAATGTACGCGATTCCCTCGCCACCATGCACAACGCCAACTTCATTGACTAGCCCCACTACACCCGATGGCAGTTCCCCCGATCTCCGAGCTACTACCACGGCAACAATCACAGACAAAATCCGGGTACGCAACAAAGAAGCCTCAAGCCGCTACCGTCAAAGAACACAAGCCACCATTACCAAAGCCGAAGCCGAAGAGCGTCTCGCCAACGGAGAGCACAAGGTGCTGCGGGCACGCTTGGACGAGCTACGCGAGGAAGTCTTCGAACTCAAAACAGAACTCCTGAAGCAAGCCAGCTGTGGCTGTCCGCTCATCCGCGGGTATTTGAAAAGTGCTACGAATGACTACAGCGCAAACTGTGACACGTAGTGGAATCGAAGGCTTCAACGATGGAGTGAATTGCTCTGTCCTGTTCTATTCCTTGGATCGAGCCGTGGAAGGCCTCTATATAATTCCTTGCAGTGGGCCTTCTGAATCGCTGGCTGGAGTGGTGATATCACCACTCTTCTGGTGGCTGGCGCTAGCAATTGTGGTGAGATCACCACAATTGGAGGCTATCGCGAGGCCTGGATTCTGTGACACAAACACCCTGGGTGATACCTAGCCAGGACTACCAGACGACATATCTACCTACATCTCTTGAGCGGTTTAGGGCAGTATGGGAGATGAATAATGGCTTTGGAGTATGTGGAAGTGGCTGGAAAGTTGAAAATCTGAAGGGATTTCAGTTTATTATTTTTGCAAAGGCAGCGGCGTAGAACGGCGTGTGATTCACTAGGTGCCTTACATAATATTATAACAACTCTTTAGGTGGGAATATAGGTATGTAGGTAATTAGGGCGGATCCTTGCTGAGGATCCCTAGAAAGCAGATTGAACAGACAGACTGGCAGCAAATAAATCAGAGAATGAATCAATGGGGAATAAAAGTGATTTCTGTTCCAACGACCCGGGATACAAGAGTTTTGCAGTTGAAGTAAAAGTCTGCCTTTTTACTGAGCCTTGGCATTCATCAGGTTATAATACGCAATTGGTCAGATTCCAGGTTGCCTTACACGATGGTTGCGACATGCCACATCCCACCACCACTCTCTCTGCAAGTACCAGTAGAATATCATTTTTGTCATACTAGTAATAACTAAGGAATGAAACCGCCGTTCATGCAAGTCCACTGCTAACTGGTGGTCAGCTTACAAGTAATAAATCTGTGACAAGCCTCCCCTTAGGGCCTCTGCGATGATGTCGTTGGGTTTGGCCGAGGGCCCGGGGGGGTCTCTTGGGGGGTGCCGAAGGCAACGTTGCCCGGGGGGGGCCTGGGGAGGTGGCGGGGGCTGGAGGAGGGGTAGGAGTGGGCGAGGGGTTCGGTTCCCACTGGCTGACAGGCAAGGGCTCTTGGGCAGGGAGCCGAGGACGGACTCGAGGTTCTCGTCGAGGAGGAGGATGCGAGTTTCGACGACCTCGAGTTTGGCCTCGATTTTTTGCGCGTCGCGCACGAGGCTAGAAAACTTTGTCGTCATATTGCCGGGTGGGGCGCGGTGTGAGGAGGGGTTCGGTGGGGGACAGAGGAGGGTCAGGATAACCAGTTCTGATTGGTCGGGGAGTCCTTGAAAAGTTTTGAAGAGGAGGGACTCCGCTCTTTTTTGTTTGCCAGAGAAAATGCGCCGTTATCTAATCTCGAACAAAAAGTCAGTTTCCCTTTCGCGTTAGCGCTGTTCTCAATTTTCACAATCTTCCCCTTTGCGTTAGCACTGTTCCAAATTTTCACAACTTTCCTCTATATGCGAGCGCGTAATCGATCAAGATGGCAACCCCAAATAACGTAAGTAGTGCGCGTCTTTCCCCTCCACATAACACACGTTCATCATGGCGGATCACGACGCCCTCAGCGGCACCCACGGCGATGCCTTCAATGATCCTCTTCCCCCCGGCGGTCCCCGCGATGATATCCTCGCCGATCCTTTTACTCCTGGTAGTTTCCAAGATCTGATGGAGCTGCTCGAGGAGTTGGATCATGATTCCCCGCGCGAGCCTCTTGCAGGCATGGCTTTTTTCGTCTCACCAGAGGAGTATCTCACTCTTCTCCAGACAGAGCTCCCTTGCGATGTCGGCCCGAGCGATTACGGTTGCGACATTGTCTACTTCAAATCGAAGACAACTTTCATCTACCGCCACGCGGTCTCGTTCTTTAGTCGGATTCTCTATCGCTAGATCACGAAGGCATGGACAGAGAACGCTACCATTGGGCAGCTTAACGGATCCCCCTTCCCCATCTCGACCGAGGTTAGAGATAATGACGACCTACCGACTATCGACCTTACCGCCGACGTCGCTATCTGCTTCGACGAGGATGACCCCGCCTCTTGTGGTCGAGGTCATGTACGCCCACCAGTTCAGCTACAAGCAGGCCGAGGACCGCTATCAACAATACTTTCGCGCAAAGGACAGCGGAGTCAAAGTTGTCATTTGTGTCCGTCTTTACTACGCATCTGGTATTGATCGTTGCCAAAAAGACAGCAGAAAACCTGGAACGCTCTACCATCAGCGTCTGGATGGTGGATCGGCATGGTACTATTCAAACGATGATGCGTTAGGTACCATTATCGCAGGAGACGGAAAGCATCGGCATTTACATTTTCGATCTGTTCCCGAATCAGCATCTGCCTTCGCTCACTCGTCAACCGTATATATTTTTCCTCATTCCCCCTTAGAGTCACTGCTAATAGGCCACATAGGAACGCTAGCAGCGATGCACAGATCCGTATTCCTTTTACCAGTATCGTAGAGATGCTTCAAAAGGCATGCCGGCGGCAGTCGGAGGCGGATATCAAGAACGCTGGTTTGCAGAAAAAGCCGCAAGCTAAGAAGCGCCAGACTTCTTCGGACAACCAAGCTGTGCATCTACAGAAGGAATCGCGAGAGACGCGCGAGACACTTCGCAACAAAGACCAAGAGCTGCGCGAGCTGACCCGAGAGATATGCAACAAAGATCGTGCGTTACGGCTGGCGGAGCGTAAGTTGCGTGCCTCGTCTTGATGGGGATTGGTGGTTATGAGAGGATGTCCAGGCGGCGGGTTGGAGAAGGGGAGGATGACCGTGGGCTTGGTATGAGCAGAGGTATCTTCGTGATGGGATCTTCACCGAGTTGACCGTTTTCGTCGTCGCTCAGAGGTTCGGCATCGGCCAGGACAACGGAGGCCCAGCCAGTCCGTCCACTGGATCCATCTCCAGGAGTAGGTAGCTACAGCTACGTTAGCGGATACGTGATTAATACAATCGCTTCCTCTCGTGCTCCCAAGCCCCTTATTTGGGTGGCATTTGTTTATGAACGACGGGTGATTTGTCGACGCCATGGTCGACCACACCTTTAGCCGGCAACCCCCTCCGTGGACACTCGCATCGTAGCGTAGGCAGATCGAGTGCTGGTGACTCCTATTGCTTGCTCCCTGCCTCGGCTCCCACCTGTGGGTCAACTTCACGTCAACTGAACTGAGCGTAGAGCTTCTATAAGCTGTTAAACATCAAGGTCGAAGGACAGTCAAAAGGAGCATCCCTAATTGGATGAGACGCAATAGTTGGATGGGAGGCAAGCCGCTGGCCCTGCGCTAATTCCGGACACAGGGTTCGACGCCCCCACAACAGCAAGGTACCAGTTACCTAGCAGTGACCGCCGCCTAGACCGCTGAAAATGGCGACAGGCAGGGCTCCCAGTGTCCGGACAGGCTTTTACGAGGCGATGCGTGAGGATTGGCTCGAAACGAAGCGGCCCGCCGATGTTGACGAGCTTCCCGGCGGCAGCAGAGGCAGAGGCAGCTGGATCCGGTGGTTTAGCTTGTCTTTTTCGCCAGACGCTAGCCT
>Ga0247758_1000604_pt1 | contig 31416 bp, 42 predicted proteins | sample UWRJL156409C4_FD_180950 | JGI IMG/M metagenome (GOLD analysis project Ga0247758, IMG submission 180950) | Plant litter microbial communities from Arlington Agricultural Research Station in Wisconsin, United States - UWRJ-L156-409C-4 | ecosystem: Environmental > Terrestrial > Plant litter >... | reverse complement strand
GTGTTTGTCAAGGGGGTCGAGATCAAGAGGTTTAACCTGAATGGCGGGAATGCGATTGATGTGGATGCGATTTTGGGGATTGGGGCGCCGAGTACCACGACGAGTGTGGTGCTGCCGCCGGTGGGGACGGGCAAGCCGGAGTGGACTACTATGATGACTGTTACGAAGCCGTATGGAGGGGGTAAGGAGGGATATAAAGGGTGTGACTCTTCGGAGGAGGGGAAGGGGTATTAGGTGGTGGTTGAGTGGAGTTGGGCGTGATGGGGATGGGGATGGTTGACAAAGACTGCAGAGCAACCTGATGCACTAGCGAGGGGCCGATGGGAGGCATTTTGGATTTAATACTTTCCTTTAGTTTGGGTTTTTGGAATTTGGTAAGGGCTGCATGGCATGGCGATCTAGACACTCCTTATTCGTAATGAACATCACACAAAATTGCATTTCACTTGACGCTCTTCCTAGGGATGCGCGAGTAGGCGCGTCTGCATTGATGATGCTGGGTCATCTGGTTGCAGGGGGTAGATGACTTGCGCGTCCTGGAGGTACAGCTTGGTGAGGAACTTGTATTAATCCGTCACAGCGGCGATGGTTCGGCGGCGCGAATAGGTGATGTTGGCAAGTTCGGACATCTCGATACGGGTTGCTGGTTGTTGGTTTCTGGTAAGCGAAGAAGTCTTGAGATGGTGTTATGGAATTGTTGAAAGCCTTGGCACATTCATACGAAGGCCGCATATTGCCAACGGAGCGCAGATGCCGGGGCATGGCAAGACAGTGAAATGACGTTTGGAGTACTAGTAACTCCGAGTCACGTCTGAGAGGCCCTCGCGGTGGAAGAAGAGGGCGACGGGGCTGCGGGTATGTTTTGCGAGCGAGTGGGCGACGAATTTGCCAATGTTTCCCCCCCGAGGATGTAAATGGACTCATCGGACATTTGGCGACGCGAGAAGCTCTTTTATGTGTAATGGGAGATTTGGGCATATGTCGACCCAAACGGCAGACGAATTGTGCGAATCATCAGGGGTGTTTGAGGTTGTCAAGTGACAAAGTGGCCCACGTTTCGTCGGCCAGTTAAGCTCGCCCCCGCACGCGACGTGGGTGCGTTGTGAATCCTAACCCTTTCTGGTTCTCCTCACATCTCTCAACTTTTACCCTTCTTATTCAGCGATCTCATTAGGTATCTCGTTTGCTGGCGTGCGCTTTCCAATCCTTCAAGTCCCAAACTTAAGCCTGACCGCCTTCCGGTGCCCAAATAATCCCAGTCTCTAAGCCATGTCGTGTCTTCATCATTCGTCCAAGGGCCTGAACCTCCTTCTTCGGACTGAGGAAAAAAAGCAAGAAAACAGGTCTAATAGTACCGAGCAAAAACAGACTGGTTGTCTGAGACGAATCTCAGCTCACAAAATTTCCTTTTTCGTTCGTAGTCCTGAGCTGGGATGAGCTGTGGCCGATTTGCCCTGAGTTTCCCAGATGCCCCTGAGCCCGTTTCCAGTCCTTCCGGCTAAAGTTGCCTTTCGGTTGAACAAGGATAGCTGTCACAAATCCCAGGTATTTAAAGGCTAGCTCTAAGTGTTCTAGAAAAATAGTGTTATTTTAGTACAAAGAAGAAGAAAAGAAGGAGAGGAGAGGAGTGAAGCTCCCGCAGACTTCGCCGAGGAAACAATGCCTCGTGGTGCGCAGGGTCCACCCCTTAGCTGAATTTTTCGTATTGCGGCTGATCTAACGCAACATCTTCCTCATTTTTACTATCCGGGAGACCAGCCCGTAACTAAACGCAGTAATGAGTCGCTTCCCACCCCCCATGAGAGCTCCGGATGTGTTCAGGCACTTCAAGGCTATCGGCTGATCTTCGGCTCGAGACAACTACCGGAAGACTACGACTGAGTCCGAGCTTCCTGCTGGATTTATAACCATCGAGGTAGCTGGAAACATCTCGATCATCGGCACCGAGAATTTAGCTAGCTACTTCTGGGGAGATTGCCCTTGTCCCGTCTGTCAGGTCTGTGGTGGCGACTTCGACAACGACAAGGGGCCCACCACCCTAACCATTGATGTCCGCGGGACCCTGTCGTGCCATTCTGCACGCGGGCGCTGCCTTTGCTGACGCGCTGGGCTTGCCCGATTTCTATCTCGTTATCCATAACCGCCACCTCAGTTGCGTCGAGGAAACCCAGACCCCCATCATTCCTGTCTCGCACGACTGACATGAAGTTATCGCTAAGGCTAACGGCACCAAACAACTTAACGATAGGCTGGGGTACGAGGGCACGTTACCTAACGGTGTTGAGCTCTTCGTCCCTAGGGGGCGAAGGATGGTTTACGGCACACCTACTTGCGAATGTGAGGTCAGGGGAGTTGTTAAGGTTTCTTAGTCCAAGTAACGTAACCTACTTTCACGCTATGTCTGAGGCCTCAGTTCGGCACCAACAACACAATGACAGAACAAACATCTATGTTCACTTGCATCGGCACCGGGGGGTACCACCAGGTGGAGTCTCATTAGTTCCTTTACCGTGGACCCGGCGTTCAGACAGACTACTGTAGTGTTGAAGAACTGTATCCTCGGCCACTCTGGATTCGGTATCCATAGCGTCTGTTATATGAGACAAATCTAGGCACACGCAATTTCCATTTTCGGACCTCGCCCACCTGACACTGCTCCCCTCGGCTCAGGCTCGGCTCAGTCCTTGTTCAGGATTTGCTCAGGCTGGCTCACCTTTGCTCACCTTAATTACCATTTGCAGCATGCCGAATTGCATCAACATTAGCGGAGTAGGCCCAGAACTGGTCCCAGTATATAGAAATGTTCAAATGGGCGCCCTTTTTGAACATTAGTAGTCTTGACTTCACCTCTCATACAAACACTTGTCACGACCTAGCGCCACGGTCGGACTACCTGGGCGAAAGAGGCGCCATTAGCCATGAATCAATCAGCGCATGATAACGTCATGGGGCGCAATAATTGCTAGGCCACATTGGGTGCGTTAGGATGGAAGGCAGAACTGGAGTTGGTGGTATTGCTACTGTTTCTTGCTCACGTTGACTATCAGTCTAGTCAGAGCAGAAAAACAGGGGCACTCATGGATCGAACTAGTCCGAGTTAGCATGATAGCCACCATCTCAACCCTCTCGGATCGTGACATGTCCGGCCAGATGGCTCAGTTCCTCGCAGTCATTGAGCATAACGAGAAGCCGCATACCCTGATCCTGTATGGCACCCGGGCCTGGGCGACCATAGCATAGCTGAGAAGTCCATTACCTCAATCTTGCACCACATCATGCGCACCTACGACACCATCAAGACCATCGCCCGCCTGGAGTTTGGCGGCCTGGACGGCAAAGATCACAAGAGCAACCGCGACGTCGAGGACCGCGTCGACCGCGTCGCCGAAAAGTCGCAAGCTGTAGTTTGGGATCGCCATGGCTGCAAGTTCGCCCAGTCCTCATCAGAGCAGTTACTCAAAAGCGGAGAGCTTCGTCTTCGCCTGCCTGGCAAAAATACGGAGCAATACGGCCCCGAGGTCGTTGTCAAGTTCTCCGAGATCCTCCATGAGGTTCGCGAAGTTGCTAGCAGTGGCCGTTCCCTCACCGGCAACCCCACTCCGAACGATATCGACCCTCTTCGGGCTTCCGTGGTCCCACTGCCCGATTTCGTGTTTGGCTTTGCAGCCTGCGCTGCTCAGCTGTGCGGTCTCCGCGGTGGCACATCGATCCACCAGCTCCCATCCACGCCCAGCGCCCCCCCAACGCGCTATGCAGTCACCCATGGATCGCGGCTCTACCGCGTCATCAACCCGCTTTCCGCCGCGAGCTACGCTTCGGCTCGTCGTCTCCTCGGCCGGATTTCACGTCGCTAATTTTCCTCTCAATTGAAACAGAGCAGCCCAGGGCATGGATCACACGATGGTTTTAGACGGGATGGCCTTGGGATTTCGCCGGTGTGAAACGGCACTGAACAGAGCATAAAATAGCGTAGCGTAGCATAGCACAGCGAGGGACTACGGGGATAGTTAGTTGGCTTTATGAAACACTCTTTTCTATCATTCTGACTTCCAAAACTTCTGGAGTGGTCGACATTGACAGCTGGCGGGGTTCTCTCGTCCTTCCTTGGTTCTTCTTGGAACCCCGGGTTGACTTGAAGCTCTGTTACTGCGTTGCAACCGTATGCATGGCCTCGTAGGTGTTGGCCGCGGTTGGGGGATGCTGAGAGGAGCCAGAACGCTACTGGTACATGTATAACCTCCATCTCCTCAATCCATCACTTGTGGTCTCGGTTACGCGCGTCCGGAACGGGCAGCTTCATCGTCGCCTCCTCGACCTTCGCATCGACAACGGCACCAGAATTGTTCAAGCCAGGCCTCTGCCAATCCTATAAGAGCTCAAAAACCTGCTGCTCGTATACGCAGATCTCCCATCACTTGATCTCTTCACGGTTAACGTGACAGCGTTCGACGGCACGTCTTTCCCACCCGTGGATCGGGTACGGGTGGTGGCACCTCCGCACGGTTCGACAGTTAGCAAGCTGATTGCCAAAGTCGACATATTGGTCGACACGCTCGCCCAAAGCAGACGGGCCGTCGGGTGGGTGGTGGGAAACGCTTCGAGCTCGGGATGCTGGGAGGAAGCCGACCAATCACGAACGCTTTGACGGTCAAGACTAGGATGCGAATCACGACGGGTTTTTCTGAGGCGGCCTTCCTGCCCCACTCATTCTTCACCGCGTGCCTCCTTAACCGTTGTCCCGCAGTCGCGTGCAGTGGTCCAATCGGCCCCCGAAGCTGACGCCAAGAGACGCAGCATTCATCAACTACGCTCAAAAATCCGATTTGTGCCCAAGACCTCACTCCACTGCGCCCTCTCGTCTTACTGCTATCAACACGAATTTCTGCACATCTCGGCGCCATGGCCACGCATACAAGTAGTCTTGGCGAAGTTGAGCCGCCGATGCGCGCGGTGGATTTCTCCCGGAAACCGGCGGTGATGCAGGTCAGCACGTTGCTTCGGCGCATGTGGCAGGTTGACCCTGACGCCATTCCCAACCCTGCCGATGGCGCGTCGCCTCGCCCCCTCAAGCAGCTGTTTCGAGAGATCATGGATAACATCGGCGGTTGGATGCAGGATGCGTCCCCGGAAGATCGGTGGAATGACGAACTCTGGAAGTCCCACACCGGTTACACCCTGCTGGACCCTCCCGAGGGGCCCGAGTCGAGCACTGGCGCCCAAGATGCAGAGGGTCCACTCTTCACGCCGTTTCGACACTCCATCTATGCCGTTTACGACCACGTCTTTTGGGACACGTACCAGATGTTGAGGAAAGAAACCGAAGATGGGATCGGCGAATTCAACCCTCCAAACACCTCCGTTATGGTGTTGAGAATATCCGACGACGAACCCGCCGACATTTACCACCTGTTTCCTACCGACTGCTTCGTGTACCCTATTTGGATTGCATCAGGCACTTCATTGACGTTTTCCGTCGATGGCATGGAGAAATCAATCAGTGCCGACGGCGAAGCCTGCACCTTCTCTTTATGGTTCCGTGCCGGAAAAAGAGCAAAGATTTCACCTACCAGTGATGACCATCGTAGTCGCGTAGTCGCCTTGCTTGCCATTGGCCAATGCGAACCCAGACTCTTGCCTCCTATTTCACTTGAGGAACACACCATCGGCCCTCTCGGCATTGGGCCATCGGGGTCAAAATTCGGGGAGGAGGACGACGGAACCACCCCAGAGTGTTGGCCGGAAGCTGACCATCTCGCTCGCGCTGTCTTCCTCAAAGCCGGCGACGATGCTGAACGATGTGCCTTTGACGAGTTCTTTGGTAGCGTTGAGGATTGGCCTGAAGACGTACAGCCAAACACGGACAAGGTTGGGAGTTCTCCTTTATACTCGTCCTTGTCAGAGAATCGGAGTGTCCGGCTGCTTGTCATCGAGCCTGCTTCAGAGCAGGAGGAACTGCAGACCCGGCTGATGGTCGTCTCACTCGACGACAAGCCCGGCTTTGAGGCTCTGTCCTACACCTGGGGACATCCAAGCGATAAGACACTCCTACGATGCGGCAGCGCCATGGTCCCCATCCCACGCAACCTCGAGGATGCCCTCAAGAAACTGCGGCGACAGTCTACCCCACGCCGGGTGTGGGCTGACTCGGTATGTATCAACCAGGAAGACATTCCGGAAAGAGGTCAGCAGGTCTCCATGATGCGCGATATCTATCGAGCCGCCGACAAGGTTCTTGTGTGGCTGGGCAAAGACGAGGACGCCAACGCCGAGAAAGCATTCAGTGCCGCCTGCAGTATTGTTCGTCGCTGGCGTCCAACGGGTGATCGACTGGCATTCTCAAGCTACGCCAACCTATTAGAGCCACTGATGGAAGAGGATCTCGCTTCCTTCCGCGAAGAGATCGACGGAGATGCATGGCAGTCACTCCGTGTCTTGTTTGAGAACAAATACTTTGGACGATTCTGGATCATACAAGAGATTGCCCTCGGGGGCTCAGCTATAGTGTATTGGGGAGAACACCATATATCCTGGGGCATGTTGGGAATCTGCGCCTCCTGGATGATGACCAGCGGTTGGAACCTCCAGCCTGACCGACCAATCAACGCCGCCTACAACGCCTTCCTGATCTACCTTCTCCCGCTCGCCAGTAGGAGCGGAATATCCCCCTTCTCCAAACTTGACCTCTCTGTCGTCCTAGGCGCCACCATGGGGCGTTTCAAGTCCACGGATCCTCGAGACCGCATTTTCGCCCTCCTTGGCATGCCATTCGCCGGAAATGACCCGGAGGCTCGTACACTCTTGGCCCCCGACTATAGTCGAGACGTCCGCTCTGTCTACACCGAAGCAGCGCGACGCATTCTCGAGCAAGACCAACACCTCCGCCTCCTCAGCACGGTCCAGCACGGCCCGGAACTCGACCCGTCTTACCCCTCTTGGGTTCCACGATGGGACCAAACACCTTACGCCGAGCCCCTCGCCCTGCGAGACGAACAAGGGTACTACGCCAATGGCGGCGAGCTCTTCTGCCTCTCCCCTTCCACCTTCCACAACGACACCCTGACCCTCACCGGCCTGCCCTGCGGCACTGCCACCGAAGTCAGCGAGGAGCTCGCCAAAGGTAACCTCCGCTTCGACGCCCTCAGCAAGGAATCCCACCGCCAGGCCGCCATGACCCTCTTCACCCATCTCAACGACGAAGGGAGCCAGTTCCGCGCCTCCTGGAGCGCCACCCTGGAAAAGTTCACCCTCTTCGGCTGCGCGGATCCCGAGTATCAGGCCGCGGTGGTCAAGAACGGACAGACCATGAGTGTGGCCGTCACCGCGCAGCCGGGCAAATACGGGATGCGCGCGTCGACTGAGATGTTGGATGGCGAGCGGGCGAGGACTGATCACCTGGGGGAGTTTCTGCTCTACTGGCGCGAGCGGGTATCGTGGAGTAAGGAAGAGCTGCGACATAGGGGGATGGGGTTGTTCTGGAGGGCTGTGGAAGACCACGGGACACCGTACATGCAGGAGCGGGCGTTGTGTGCTATGAACGCCATGGCCGATCGTAAGGTCTTTGTCTTTGGCGAAGAAGATGATACCAAGATCGGTCTAGGGCCCGCGGCGATGAGGGAGGGAGATGTGGTCGTTGTGTTGTTTGGGGGAGTGGTACCGTTCGTCCTGCGCCCATGTGAGGATGAAGACGGGAGCAAGTTTTGGAAGTTGGTTGGGGAGTGCTTTGTGCCAGAGCTGATGCAGGGGGAGGCGGTGGAGAGAGCCGGGCTACTGGTTGATGGCACGTTCAATAAGGGTGAGCGTGGGGCGTTGTCTTTGACGCCGTCTGGGCAGGGCAAAGAAGATCCGAGGACGCAGAGGAGGGTCGGAGAGTGTGGCGTTTGCGCGTTTGAGATTCGATGAAGATCGGGATCTAGAAGGAAGAGTTGAATACGGCGATATTCCAAGTGGTTGATAAAGTAGATTTTTAATCCGGTATGCACGGCACCGCTCAGCCGAAATCAGCCACTCGCTGATCGGTCACACATACATAACCCAAATCCTTAAACATACCGCTGGCGAAATTCACAAATATTTACAGCTGCAGCAGGAGTAGCTGCCGTACTTATTTCCAAATATTTACTCGCTGGTTAATTTAGCCGCTGATGTAACCCGCAGCCCCGGAGCCCCCCGCTATCTTAGGGTGCACAAATAAGCTGTAGCTACACCATTACAGCAGCACTAGCACCGCCTTTAACCACTAATACACCGTAGAGAGAGTTTTGAGCACCCTGTCCCGCTCTAACCCTCTGTCTTTCCTGTCACCCTTGAGATCTTTTTACAGACGAACTGGCAGCCGAGGAGATCGAGATGCTGGACCGATACTGCGTGGTTTGGACCGCAGCGGGGAGGTGACGCTAAGGGGTCAGGTTGTATTGCGTTAGGGGCGCAGTGAATGAAGCAGTTAAGATACTGCGTGGCTAGCTGCAGCCAAGCATGCAGCCAGTCGATCCGCCAGATATCGATCTCGGACAGGGACAAGTCATATAGCCCATTATAGAGTCGAGAGGAGTATGCAAGGGAAAAAACAACAGACGGTTCGGAATTTCAGAAAAAGCGTATATTTTGTACTTGCGTCCATGAGCCATTTCGTAGGTGTCGCTGATGATAATGGCGTGTTTAAACTCGAGTAGCATTACTTTTTTATAGCTCTCTACCATCTCCCGAGTCATTACTGCCAACTTTATAGCTAACACTTTATTATCACGTACATGTGCAGCTATGCACGGCGGCTGCGTTCAGCTGTGTGTCGCCTCTTTCAGTTTTTTCACTGCAGGTTACCTGACGGCCACAATTTCCCCCACGTACTCGAACCAAGCGCCGAAATCTCTCTCGAGCTGATCAAGGATGGGGTCTTCGGACTCGCATCCCACGAGCGAAATCGAGGGATTCCGATCGAGTCTTCGACCCCCTGCTTCTGGGCAGAGGTCAGTCCTAGGCTCTGAAGGGCGAGCTCGTAGCATAGGAGGGAAATGAAGCGACGATTCCCCGAGACGGCTTTGATCGCGGATGAGCGTAGCTCATGGGCCGCGTGGGGCGGATGTAGTTGATCAGATCGAGGATTTCTTGTCGCCAGATGTGCGCTTTGGCGCCGTCGACGACAATTGGAATTTTGATCTTCATGGTGTGATATTTGAAGATGAAGATGAAGAGGTTTGAGACCTGAGCAGGAGGAAGACGTGATTTATGTTCGGCCTCAAGGTTTGCTTCGGGAGAAGCCATGGCTTCACATGCCGAACATCTTAAAGGTGGCCTTAGAGGCTGAACCTACAAAGCCACCGTCGTAATTCTGTGTTTTTGCTTTTCAATTGAAGCCTTTGTGTGAAATATGCTTTGGGGCATGGCATTTTGTGTATCAATCGAACTGTCATCAGTTATTTTGTGTAGTTTTTGACAGAGCGCAGCTCTGTCAAGGCCCAAAAAAAATTGCCCCAACAGCACAACCCTGGCAAACACAACTCCAGCAAACCAAAGGCTAAGCGGCAAACTCCGAAGATTTTAAGCAAGACAAACATTTCCCACCCTGCCTGCGAGCCGCCCACAAACGGCTCTACTGTAAGTTCTTCCCATCCTATTCCATTTAGACACTAATTAGCCCACCATCCAGCAACCTCCGCCTCCCTAGAGAAGATGGCCAATCGTGTCGACTTCGACCTCGACCTCGAGGCTGGTCACATCATCAACCAATAGCCTACGGCACGGCCCGTCATGGCCTACGGCGGCATAGAGGCGCAGCGCTTGGCCCTCACCGAAACCCACATCGAGTGCAACACATGCGGCTGTGGCTGCAAGACTAATTGGGGTACTATCCTGGTCCTGGTCCCGGTGATGGTTGGTCTTGCTAGCCCTCTGGCTTCTACACAAGGCGTAATCCTCGGCCAGAATAAGTACGTCCCTCGAGCTTTTTGTGTCAGACATATCTAATATCCTTACAGCTCTGATAATCTTTTCAGCTCTGACGAACCTTTTTCGACGGCGTTGGAGTGGGCGGCATTATGGGCTTGGCGTTTAGCAGGAGGCATCATAGGCATAGCTTTAGAGTTAGGGCAGGCATCATGGGCTTGGCGTTTAGGGATGTCATAACCCTGCAGGAGGGCATCATAGGCTAGCGTTCTACAGTCATGTAATTGCTTAGACTGCTTTTCGGGTTTTGTCACAGTCAAGTTCATTTGCGTAAAAGCTGAATCACCTGCGGCGACGCTACACCAAGCATGCAGCTAAACATACCGCTACAGCGCGTCAATCAGATGTCAACCCCGCCAATAATCTGTCTGACATCACAAAAGTTTATGGCAGAATTGCGAAGGCGGTGTGGCCGGCAAGGCCCCTTCTAAGAATTTAACACCAGCACATGCGATTTAAAGTCACCAGCTCTGTCAAGGTAGAGTAGCTTTAACATGTTTCATCAGTAATCTAGCTAACCGCTACGTTTTGCAAGTCTTTTTTCAAGTCAACTTCGCCCATCACTTCCGGCCGCCCCGAATCGCACTGTGCATAGGATCGCTCTCCGGGGTTCAACAGACAACCGCTGGCAGGGGCTTAGGGGCGAGTCACCATTTAACATGGCCACGTCCTTCCGCGGGGCAGAGTGACCAGGGCATCACAGTGTCACCATAAAAGAAGAGATTATCATCAAAAATGGTGCGGGAAGTGGGGTGCGTCCTTAGTCACCTGACCGTAGGGAAATGCGCATTCCCACCTAGCTATGCCCGAATGCTCTATTCAAGGCTTTGGTCCTAACTTTGCGTCTTTGCGTATGCACTTTTGTGTAAAATTTGTCTTGTGTAACCCCGCTATTGTAGCTCGCTCGCTACCTCTGCTTTCGCACCAATTTTAGTGCGCTGCAGCCCATTCTTCTCCGCAATTCTTTTGCAAAACGTGTCGCTTTTTACCAACATCGTCGACGACATCATTGACGACATCGTCGCCCTAACGACGACTCAGCAGACCCGCATATTTGACCCGTATATTTGACCTGCAAAATGGCGTCTTCCCACACTTGCCCCCATAACTGCGCCCTCAATTGTCACAAGCAGGACAAGATGATTGCCGAGACCATTCAAGCTTTCTGGAAGAGTACGCGCTTGTCCTGCTTCCCATCGCGTCCTGGTGTTTCCCTCCGTCGCTAACGCTACCGCATCGCAGAATCGCCCCCCGCCCTCGAGGCTGGCGATGAGCACTTCAATGTCGTCTCCCGTGCCTGCGGCTTTGGTTGGGGCACCAGCGTCAAGGTCAAGGGCGATTTCAACGAGGCCACCACGGAGCGCCTTCTGAAGACCGCAACAGCTGCGCACACATGCCTTAACAACAGCGCGGCGGTCGCTAACAACGAAGCCTTCAGCACCGCGGCCGTGTCGACCAGCGTCGCTGCCGCCATCATAGCGAGCAGCCTAGCCATCTAGATGACAGGTCGCCGCGCTCCCACAGTGCCATCGGCGGTATGTTGTCTGTTTCTCATCATGAACCAGGCTAACACGAACAGATGGTGCGCATCAAGCAGCCGAGGATTCCGTTTGCAATGCGAATGAAGACGACTAAGCGTGTGTAGGCAGGATGGGGATGGGCACTGCGCATGGAGACCGTGGGAAGCAGATCTCGCTGCGACACAGATGATGGGGATGGCACTGGATGGTAATGACACCATGGGCACTGCAATCGGGCGAAACTCGTGGGGAGGGCCATGTCATAGCGCAGATGGCTGGGATAGCGATGATGCAGGCCATGCATTTCTTATGAATGCGATCACTCCAATGCTGTCAATTGGTCGCGATGAATGCGATCCACTGCAATGTTGTCAATTGGGTCGCGATACGTCAAATTGGAAACTTGCGATCGATCTGCGTTCTAAACAGTAAACAGATGTTCCTGTGCCGTTTGTTGCGCGCAGCCGAGGCCTTTCGTCCCGGCTCTCCAGGTCTATGGGCCACTGAGTGGTGCCTCTTGGAAATCGTACATGGCATTTCGTGCCGTGCTGCAACTCCACTTAAGGAAGGATGAAATCAAAGGCGTCAAAAGGGTTGCGGTGAATTTTCATCTGGAGAGAAGAGCACTCGATTATTTGATGGGCTTTCTTTTCCCAGACACAATGCCCTTCTCTCCCTCGGAGATGGCGGCAGTCAGCGCCTCTGGCTACATAGGTGTAGTACTTTAAGGTGCAAGTGAACAAAACAATTGAGAAGGGTGGAGACCACCTGCTACTTGTTAGCATACCAAGGAACTTGAATCGCACATTGTCGAGCGCTGGGCGTGGCTGCTGCTTTCGTTCCGAGGCGTATCCTGAGGACAAGGCTCAGTCTTGGTATGGCCGTCTGTAACAATGATGTGGGGGGCTTGAAAAAAGGTGGCTAAAAGGTTATATATTGATTCCGTGAGCAACGCCAGCAGAAGAGAGGGGGGACCGCAAAAATATGAACCACGGTGAAGAGAATATATCTGGCTCTACACTGACCAAATCCAAAATAGCGGCCAAACAGCCTGGGGTACCGGAAGGTATTTCAAGACAAATACCAAAATCGGAACAACAAACTCTAGATAGGTACACAAACCTCCTCCCCTCTCAACTTACACAAAAACAGGGCTGTCGATAAATGGCACATACTGCTGCCGGCATGTAGTATTGTCTGGAGGGACCACGCCCAGAAAGTATGCCTGAACATGTCCAAAGTAGCAGATAGATGCCCCCTGGTTGACGACAGTATGCTATATTCACGCCGCAACCCATCAGTTAGTAGCTTGAACTTTTGGTTAAGACCGGCTTGTGTTTGGCTCCAAAGAAGGGAAGGGGACAACTCACACCCACGGCTTCCTGCACCAGAACCGCAGATCCGGGAAAGCGAGAGGACATTGTACGTGCTCTAGGGGAGGATCAAATTAGTCAGGGGCAAGAGAAAGAGGAATTGCGAAGCAGGTGGGTGGAAACGCACGATAGCAACGGCGTTACGGGGTCAACGGTGTTGCTTGTGAACAGGATGGAGAAGGACGTAGGTTGTTGGAGTTTGCTGATTGGATCTGCGCAGGAAACGAAGTGGTTAGTTTGTTATGCTTTCCTAGAACGAGTGGGAGTGGAAAAACAGCTAGGAAAGGAGAGATGGAGGGATAGGAAGAGAAAGTCTACCTTGCACTACCATACTGTCAGGCAACTGCGGCCGAAACGACCTGCACAGGATCTGCTCCACATAGATGGGATAGATATCACCAACGTACTTGCTCTTTGACACCGTATACTCGACGTATCCCCTGAAGTCTTCAATGGAGGCAGGCCTGTTCCTGCCATACGAATCCGCGCACTGGATGATGAGACGGGCGTCCGAGGTGATATCCAACTTGTCGAACATACCCACAAGAGCAGACACGTCACCAAGCTCGATCTGATGCAGGATGCCGGCCATGACTGGAAAGAGAGCGGTGGGGCTATAAATAGCATTGAGGAAAAGTGCCTTCAGGTCTGAAACTGTGATCAATGATGGCAAAGCTCGGGTCTGAACTCCGCTTACCGGGACAGGATGTCCCCGCAACTGTTCGATGATGTTGTCCAATCTCGCAGTAATGTTCGCCGGTGTAGGTCCCCAGAAAAAACACCTTTCAGGACCTGCGGCATGACAAGATGTCGAGAATGTCTCCATCGCCTCTTCCATCTGCTCGACGTTATCCCTCCAGTCGTTATTGTAGTATTGCTCAGCGTTTACGACTCCATCGAGCACCATCCTTCCCACTCGATCCGGGAACATGGACGCGAAGGTGGTACCGACGACGGTGCCATAGCTGATGCCATAGCACCACAGCTTCGCCTCTGATGGTAACCGACTGGCCAGCTCGGCCTCAGCTTCGACGAAGGTGAGCAAATCCCTCGCAACCGCCGGTGTAGTGACGAAGTATCCATGAGGGGCGCCCTTCTCGATGGCAGTATTACACCACTCTCCGTAGATGGCGCTGGAATAGTACTGTTCCTCGAGCGACGAAGTCGAGACGTTGGTAGTGCCTGTTCTATGCAGTCGGTTGAAGGCCAATCTTGCTTCTTCGTTACCCGAGAAGCAGTCGAACCTCAGACGGCTGTTATTTACGCCGCGAGGGTCGAAGGAGACGAAGTTGTACTGCTCGCCGAGAAATTGGCCGACCATGGATTGGTATGTGAGGAGGAGCTCGACGCCAGAACTACCGGGGCCACCTGCCAAGCGTCAGTCCAGACGCGTGGGTTAATTGGGGTGGATCGGGCTTGGATCTCACCAGGGATGAGCACGATGCTAGGAGACTCGGCAGTGGCATTTTTCCCGGCAAGTTTGATGAAGGCAATGGATGTGGTTCCCAGGCTTGTGTTGGAATAGTCCAATGGGACTTCTAGTCTCGAGCACGTAAAGTTGTCGAAGCATGGTGTCCAGGTAAGGTTGGCGGATGGTTTGATCTGGTCAAATCCATGGACCATGTCGGCCCGGGGAGTGTGGGAGCATCTTAAATTGGCTTTGCAAGTTAAGCTCCAGGCCGTGAAAAAGATAATGACGTTCAAAAGCCCTTTCATTGTCGCTGCGGGAAGCTGGAGGTTCGACTTTGAGCTTTGTCCTGAGGGGATTCTGCACAGATTTCTGCCCGCAGGAAAGACCGGCACAAGGACATACTTATAGCAAAGACCACAAATTTCCCAGCACTTCCACCAAGTTTTCCAGTTTAGACCTCAGCGTTCGGTCCCTCTGGTTGCCGCCTTCCTGCAATTCAGCTCATGATGCCCGCAGCGTAGCTGCCGGTGTGGTAAGCTGGCCCCACCTGTACAGGCGAGCCAATCAGCTTTGCTCCGCTCCAAGACCGCCGAGGAAGACCTAACGGGCCAGACAACGGATTGACAGGAAATATCCCGCAGATGAGCCTCAGCGGTCCATGCGCGATGTCGATCTGGCCTTGCAGCTCCTGCGGCACAACACTCTTCCTTCTTGACGTTGTTCGTGGCTGAGCATCGGGGCCCTCTCCTTCCTTGGCACCCCACTTGTACGAACCAGCCAATCACTGCGCCTATTCTCCTGCCCCCTGGGATTCTCGGTCGGCCCGCCCCTGGGTTGCGATTTCCGATCTGCGGCTCGTGTTTCATCGTCAAATTCTCAACCTACATCACCCGTCAAGAATCCAAGAGATGCCATCCTCGCTGGATACAAATAGGCGAGCAGACAATCTCCCTCCCGCTAGGACCTGTTGACCTTTCATTAGTTGCTCTTGGGTGGGACTGGGTGATCCCGGGGAGCCATGCGCTTGGGAACGCAGAGGACGACATGCAAAACGAGCACTCCAAAGCGGCCAACCAAGCTTGGAGAAAGAGGCCTCGTAGATTCGCGCCAAAGTCAAGGCTGGGCTGCAAGACCTGCAAGTGAGTGTCGGGTTCAAGATGTCGCTCTATATCAAGATTGGACTGTGTCTAGAAGCTGAACGCCTAGCTGACATTATGCGCCGCTTAGGATCAGACGAGTCAAATGTGATCTTTCTCAGCCATCGTGCGAGAAATGTCAGTCTACCGGTCGCACTTGCGACGGCTATGGTCAAACAACCCCGCTCATTTCCGCACAAAGCAATTGTGCCGACAAGGAGGCCGACAAAGCGGAGAGTTTCGACAGCTATCGCCCTTGCACCACGCTGATTTCGGGCCATTCAACACGATGGCATGCTCACGCCCAACTCGCCAGCCATATCTCGCAAGATCTTGGGCCCCTTCTTGTCCTACCAGCGACAGGGTCAGCCGAGAGAGAGTCAATGTCTTTCTTCGAATACATCTCCATCAAGCACCTGGACGAATACCGCCCCTGCGAATCATGGCACAATACCCTCATGCTCTTCTCCCAGACTGTGCCATCCATGAGGCACGCCGCCATGGCACTGGCCCTAATGCACCGTAACTACAGGGCCCTGGACCGCAGTCCCAACAACAACAACCGTCTACATTTACCCCCGTACGCGATACCCGACAGGGACCCCTTGTTTCACTACAATCGAGCCATTCAGCTCCTCCTAGACCAAGACACCGGCGACAGCATCGAAACCACGGCCATAACCCTCTTGGTCTGCTACGTCTTCATCTGCTTCGACCATCTGGCGCGCAACTACGTACAAGCGATGAAGCACTTGCGCGGAGGCGTGGAACTTTTGCGAAGTATTGACCGGGCCTCCCTGGAGAGGAACAACACGCCCTCGGGACTTCGTGCACTCATCTCACAGATCACCAGGCAGATTGGCCGGCTCGACATGCAGGCCGTGACGTTCCTGGTGGACTGGACTCCGGTCGATCTTCAGGAGATGCCCCTTCCTCGTGACATATCCCCAATCTCTGTGAACGCTTTCCACTCTCTCGATCAAGCCGCCGACCACCTCCAGATTATCGTCGCGCGGGTGATGTGGCTGCGCAATATGGAGCAGCAGCAGCCACAAGGTTCCACAGCCACGACAGAGAGCGAGGTCACACCTCCATCGTCTCCGTCATCGTCACAGATCGTAGGAAGTCTTCTTAACCAGCTAGAAACATGGTCAACCCTCTTCTCGAACATGCTCCGACAACAACCCCCAACACCATCCCCGTCTCCGCTAACCCCCCTACTCCACCTCCACCACACCATCTCATACATTCTGCTCCGCACGCACGCAGCACCCGACGGCGAAATGGCCTTTGACAACTTCTTCTCCCAGTTCCAGCAATGTCTTACCTGGGCGGATGAGATCACGATGGCGCATGAACAGACCTTAACCCCTGAGGTCGGAATCATCCCCGTGCTATACATCATCGGCGTGAAATGTCGCCATCCGGTGCTTCGTCGCGAGGCGTTACGCATCTTAAGACTTCGACCGGTGCGGGAGGCAGTTTGGGATAGTATTATTACGGCGAGGGTGGTGGAGAGAGTGATTGATATTGAGGAGGGGGGTGGGGTGGAGTTGGGCGATAATGCTAAGGGGATAATAGCGCGAGAGGGCAGGGATCCTGGACCTGAAGGGGTTCCTGTTTGGCAAAGAGTGGAGATGGTATCTTGGGTGCATGTTGTTGATCGTGAGGATACGACTGGGGAGAGGCTGGATATTACGTATACGGTGTGTGGGAGGGATGGTGCCTGTGTTGAGTCTGTTCTATTGTGATGTAGCGTTGGCCGGGTTGGGTGCCCAACTTCGAGTGGCATCTAGGTTCCTAAAGATTCTAGTCTACAGTACCTCGGCGTCTTATGCCTTGGCGCTGTCCCTGGTATGCTGCTCATACTGGTCGCTGATGTCGCGGCGCCTGAGTAAACGCAGAAGATTCGTGATCGTCTCGATGTGTATGAAAAGGAGATGCTTGAGCGCTTTGCCAAGAGAGATGCCGAGCTTGCGCACGCCGTGCTGCCTTCAAGGCAAAAGAGAATACCTCGGATGAGGACATGATGGCGGACTAGGCCAGATATGATATGCAACTGTCAAAGACTTGTAGCCCTTCAAAATCTCCGCATACGCCTCGTATAGCCACCAGCACTAATACAAATTTAGGGCTGGCCGGAAGCTAAAGCAAGCTCTGCTGGTTCATTTCATGCACGAGTGGACGGATGTATGGGGCCCATCTGGAGCGGCACCTATGGTGTGGAGAAATCCTGCTGTCTCTGCACAACGCCGTATACGCCCTTTAGCCGGAACTCCCCCCGCTTGCCGTGACGGATCTGCTGCTAGTGACCACCAATGCATCTGCCTGCGCTCCTTGAAGAGTCGAAGAGATCGAAGACGGGACTTACCACTGCAATTACCACTATGACACGGTATATTTCGTCATCAAATATATCTCTATTCCTTCAGACTTGGTAGACCTCGTGCTTGATCAATACCATATCAAATATCCATTTGGTTCCTATCCCGTGGGATCTTGCTCATGAACTTGAGGGAACTGAGTCCAAGCTCGAAGCTGAGGATATTCTCGAACCGTTCCCGCACTCCCAGAGTCGTTGTCGTGTAGCTTTGGGCCGTTGATAGCCCCAGAATGTTTGATACCATCAAGAGACAGTCGACTGTATAGGTAGCCTGAGCTTGTTGAGTTTACAGCAAATCGCCGCCATCCGTCGGGTCCGCAGGAATAGCGCCGTATGAAGACCTTGGTGACTCGGAGCGTGGCCATTGAAACCCAGCTAAGCATGTCCTCAGCCTTTGCTTAGCTTTTGTCGTCGACAGCACTGGTTTTCTTCAGCTGTTCGAACAGCCACTTGTCACGCGACGAATCGTCGCTGTGGCCTGCGACGTTCACCGCCCGTAAATGGATAACTGCTGTTTCGGCCGCTGCCAAGGCCGAGAAGAGCGTTGTGTCCGTGTCGTCCGGTAGCGCGCGGCCAGATCTCTTATTACGGTACGCATCTTATGCTTCTTAGATCTGCGAGAAATTAGTCAGCAGCGAGAGAGAAACTTAACGTCTGGGTACCAACGCGGAGGAAAGCGACGTGAGACTCTAGTGTGCAGCGTCGCTTGTCGGGATGCAGCCCCAGCACGAGAAGGGAATAGGCTGCATTAATCGTAGCGTATTCGGCGTTGAGAGGGATCCCAAAAAGAGTGGAGAGCTCGCGACGAGAAATCATCTCCTTCCTCCTTTGCCCTGCCCGGCGAGTGGAGCCCACTGGGAGATGCCCTCAGCTCGCGACTTCCTAGTCTCATACCACGTGAAATCTCGTACATCATCACGCAGGTTTCTCGCACCCTTAACCTCACGCTGAGTCGGAAGTCTCCGGCATCGGGAGCATCTATATCAGCATTGTGTGGATAGGTATAAATAGATAAAGCCAATTCAGGGCGGAGAAGATCCCACATTGTGCCCTGGTCCGGGCCCCGAAGTGCCACTGGCATGGGCAGAGAATCGGTCCAATCTCTATTCGTTAACAATTGGACGTTCATTATACCGTATACGTAGCTGAACCCTGGCTTACATAATGTGACTAGCGCTTGTGATGGAGCCAAGATCTCGAATTCACTTGGTCGCGTCACTAGGGCGCTGCTGGTTCTGTCAACTGAGAAGGCGCCCCGTTAACCTGCCAGCACCTTCCATCATAAGTCTACATCAGGTTTCTGACTCCCTGCACGTCATTTACCCACGTGTTGAGCGATCCCTCCTGGAATTTGCGATTTTTGTGGGTGCTGTTCCTCTTCTATCTAATCCGCTCTCCGTTTTCTTTTCCATCAACACCACACTGCAGTCGCTTCTTTCTCCCAGCGTCAAAATAGGACTTCACCATGTCCTTAACTCCGGCCGCCACCACGCCCTCTTCGGCGTGCCTGCTGGTGCCGATGGCGGCCCAATCAAGGCTCCCGTGACCCAAGCCGACGCGACCAAGTACCGCACAGGCTTCTCAGGAAGTTAATAAGCTAGAGCACTGAGAATACTACGCCAACTTGGCCACAAAGTTCCGCACCTGGTCCGCCGACGATCTTTCCACGCTGTTTCTTATGATCCCAAAACCATATCAACACATTATCACGAAGGTGAAGGAGCTTGCTCTTCTTTCTCGAAACCATGCGCACGTGAGAGCTATCGGAGACATAGCGGACGAGATCTGGACGGAGAAATCCGAGCGCCACATGATGATTGACGAGCGCGTCAAGTTGTGGAAGGCAACAGGAGGAGCCGGAGAAGCTCAAGACGCGGTGCGAGGAGCATATGCGCGAGTTGCGCGAGAAGCACCAGGATAGCAAGAGTCTGTTGGATTATCTCGAGTACTACGCTGCCACGGAGACGTACCGCCAGGCGTTGATCGCGTGCAAGGAGGCTGAGGCCAAGTGGACGGAGATGCAAAGCCAACACAAGGCAGAGGCAGCGAAGGACAAGTCCAAGGACTGCTGGTACGAGTATGGCGCTGAGGACGACCTCTTCGCCCAGAAGCAGACTCTTCGTTGACAGCGCGCAAAAAATAACAAGAAACGGGCTTCCACCCTCCAGCAGCGTCGGAAGAAGGAGAGAGAAGACTGCGAGAAGGGCCCTTCCGGTAGAGGATTGCGCGCACAAGGTGAAGTACCAATCTGTAAGATGTGTATATACTTGCTAAAGAAGAGCTGTGGTACTGGAAAGCCGGAGGAGAAATGGTTAGAGCGACGGGACGATGACATATCGGTGACTGGAGGAGAAATGTATTTGTACAATACCAGCTTAGATATCTCAAGCAGAACCGGCTATTAAACTGGCCCCCATCTCGATGTCAGCAATCGTTACCATGTCGGCCGTCAGAAAGGCCCCACAGAATTTAAGACATCGCCAAGAATCTCACTCTGGCCGACAAAACCGGGTTCACATTGAACCCACCCGATACCAAGACCAGGTTTCCAGAATTGGGAGAATACTCCCCCGGATATTCATACTCCTTCCGGTGACGCGAGCTTGGTATCACGTCCATCCTGCCTGCCTGTCATTACCCCGCTGGTGATGACCATCAAGCATCTCGCTTGTTGGCAGCCAAGACATCCTACCCTTTCTATGAACTGCGGGAGCGGACAGAAATAGCAATTTACATAGCTGGGCAATTTGTAAAAATATTTGATGGGGGTCGTCACTTTGCATGTGTTGTTCGTCACTCCTTTCACTTACAACCCTACGTCAAACAGAATTCCAGTCAAAATGCACTTCTCCCAGCTCCTCTCCCTCATGGCTACGGCCATCACCTTCCTCAGCACCGCCGTCGCCAGCCCCATCGAGACTACTACTCTAGCTGCCCGCGGCGGAAGACCATGCAATTTCTCGAACCCATCCACTGGTCCTTCTTGCCACAACACCGGTTGCCGATTACCTCACTACCTACTTCCCAGTATCTATATACATTGGAAAGAACTCCAATTCAGCAATCTCATCTGGCGGATTATACACAGTCACATAATCGACGCAACCAAGTATCGATAGAGGTAGTGAGCCCAGGAGAACTACTCGATTTAGCAACTCCGCTGCTTCAGAACCGATCTGTAGAGCGTCACTTGGGATCAGGCCTTTACGCTGTTCTAGCGTGCCATCATCACCCGAAGCATCAAGACCTTTAGCGACGCGTGACCTATCTGTTCTCTGCCCTTCTACCTGCTTTTGTATTACCGCGGCGACCTGAGTTCCCTGCACAGCGCGCTGCAGAAACGTGGCAAGGCATGGAAGAAGTAGGTCTCAGAACCAGCTTCATGTAAGTGCTGCGAAGGTCCCGCGCGGCCACATGGCATCGTCATACCCAATGATGGCGAATATGTAAGTTGCCTCCCTGCCTGTGAAGTCGACCAGGGCCTTGGCTGACACACCACCGAAGTTGAGCGAGCGGGTGATAGTCGACGGGTGGGCATCGGTTAGCATAATAGCCTAGCGCCGTTCCCAGTTTGAAAACCACGTATGGTCTGGCTTAATAGGCGGTACTAGCTACTAAAAAATAAAATACAAGGCCCTGTTTATAGCACAGGACTTAGCTCGACATGCGACGATTTCGACGACTTTACCCCAGATCGCAAGTTTAGTGATCTCTAAGCTAAGTTATATCTAACTACAGCTACTTACTATGCCTTGCAGAAACGAGACTGGTTTAAATACAATGTATAAAGATCTCTGAAGTGAAGTGGGGACTGGTGCGGTATAGAGTCTGGTCATTAACTAATACACTAAGCGGACACTTCTCTGTCTAGTTAACCGACATAAGAGGAATCGCGATAAAGGATTATCAGATGTCATCAAGCTCAAAGGCAATGGGCTGATTACTGCGATGCAGGAAGTGCGAATTGGAGCGATTTCTTCCCGATTTTGTCTTTTTTCTGTTGTCTCGAGAGCACGACACAACAACAAATGTTCTAACATAAAAAGGAGATGATTAGCTGATATTTATCACAGTAGAGACCCCAAAGTGGGCAAGACGCTCACGGCTAAAGCGATGGCCAAGCACACTAAGAAGCCGCTATACCTTATTAACATTAGTGAGCTGACTTTAAATAACGACATCGTGGAACAGCTAGGGGCGCATTTTCGGCAAGCGTCCTAATGGGATGCAGTCCTGTTAATGGACGAGGTAAACGTCTTATTGGAAAAAAGAAGTTATAAAAACTTAAACAGGAACGCTATTGTCTCATTCTTCCTCAAAATGCTTAAATACTATAAAGGCATCCTATTTCTTACCATAAATCGACTGCTAACTATAGACATGTCGTTTGAATCACAAATCCAAATCGCCATCCACCAACCCGATCTAGGTCTAAAGTCAAGGAGGCTGATCTGGTCCCACCTTATCCACAGGCTTGACGCTGATAAGAAGAAGGACAAAGCTGAGCTAATGCAACGACTTAGTGACATAGCGGAATAGGAGCTTAACAGGAGGCAATTAAAAACATTCTTGCCGTAGCTAACTCGTTAGCGCTGGGCTCGCAGCGACGCTGGGGTGCTTTGCGTTACAAGATGGTGGAAGACATGGCCAACAAGCTTATGAGGTTTCGGGACGTCTTCGAGGATGGGGCACAAGAGAGAAAGGCCCAGCTGGGTATCGTCAACCCTCGGCTGTTTCAAGAGCGCCCCTCGAGGTGGTAGGGTTCGTTTAAGTTGCCATTTCTTCGTTAATCCGAGATTCACCTACTACTACTGCCAATTCCCAACAATAGATTTGCACACCCTAAGACGCGAACCAACAGGAGCTCAACGACAAGACCCACCCTGTTTCCTGGCATCGCCTCAATTCGAGACATTCACGCTGCCTCGTCCGCAAAATTGCTCACCGACTGATCAAAGGAATTTCTCCCTCTCCTGCCTGATCTGTGGTGTCGTAAAACTTCCCGCGTCTACCACAATTAGGACACCACCTACCCCGCGTTACTCGTAGCAGAAGTGAGACTGGAGTTTCTTTAAACGATAAGCAGGCGAGACGGCGAGACGGCTCGTCTCAAACATCGTCAGCTTATCAAGGAAATGGGACGCTGACAAAAAGCCTTTCCCGGTAAGGCTTACAACCGGTGACTTGTCGCCAAGAGCCACAACTTCCCGGGCGGGCAGAGTTTCCCGCTAATGCTTAACGTCGTGGCAACAGCACGCACGGAATCCACGTCAGCGCAATATACTCCCGCTCCCAACCATGGAACCAAAAGTTTACGAGACGACCTTCAGCTCGCGGATTATCTCATCTTGGCCACTCCGCTTGCAACGAGGGTTGAATACTGCGTCGGCGTCGCCCCTTCTGTAGTACAATGTTAGAGATGATGACAAGGAGACATCAACCCCTGGCAACTGTAGCGCTCAAAGGTAGAAAGGGGGACGAGAGCCCTTTTCGGCGCCGAGCAGAAAAGTACAAATAGATCCTTTCCGCCACGCATTCGCAACAAAACAAGTCACCATCTTCAACAAAACTCAAGTCCCATCCCATCCCCTTCAACACTCAGCTCCAACGCCCACAACCCAACTCAACAACCCCGCCATCACCATGAAGCTCTCCTCCTCCCTCCAAACCATCGCTACCGCCATCTCCCTCCTCACCCCCCTCACCTCAGCCGTAAGAACCCCCACTCCTCCCAATCCCACCCCCAAAACTAACACCCCACCCCCAGCTCTCCGCCCCCAGCGCCCTCTTCGACTGGACCTACACCCTAACCATCTCCGCCCCGCTCATCACCACCAAAGATGAACTCGTCTCCTTTTCCCACGCCTACAACGACACCGTCTCCATCGAACTTGTGTCCGGAACCATGATGCTCGTAGATCAGCTCTCCAAGACCCAAGTCGCTACACTTGGCGGTGCCCTCGGGGAGTGGGCTTCGGCGGGGTATCCCTCCCCTGAGGAGATTGCTAGTATTAAGAAGAGCGGGGAGGCTACGGAGATCGGGGCGGAGGTGAGTAGTTTGGTTAAGGAGGTGGAGGGGGGAGAAAGTGTTGGCAATTTGCTTGCTAAGCGGAAGGCGATGGCGTTGGCGGAGAAGGAGAAGAGGGGGGTGGAGAGGAGGGCGCCTTGCCTTTGCCCGGTATTTGTGTTTTCTTGCTTGTTGATAGAGGGGTGTGCGGGGATTTGTTTGTTTATTGCTTGTACTGCGTAGGTTGATGAAGGGGTTTGGTGGTTGGAGAGGATAAGGGGTTGTTTGGTTGGAGATTGGGGTGGCGTGGAGGGCTGAAGTAGAGAGTTGGTTGGGGGTGTGCCTTGGTTGGGCATGTGCTGTCATTACCGCTAGGATATGGTGAGTCTTGTCTCTAAACACCTAACTGAGAAGCTACGACAAAGAAAAATTTCTATCCAGCAAGATCATAAAACATTATGCCTATTATCCCAATATCTTCCCTCAACATCATCGCATCCTTCCACTTCGACCTGCGTTATGGAGCCTTCAAATCTTCCATGCGGTTCATAAACATATCGGCGACCCAGGCCTTCTAACCCTCATTCCTCGTTGTCTCATCCATCAAAGCTACCCTCCTCCCCAGAAATCCACCCTCTATCCGACTGTGGGCAAGCTGGCGTCGAACCTCCAATGCTGCACCGGCATCATGGTTTGGAAGGACGTCGTGTTGACAGCCGACCATTGCCTGCCATGGGGCAGCAGAGGCTAACGAGTCTGGGAGTCTATCAAGTTCACCCCGGCCTACGATGGCTCATCCCCGCACCCCGAGCTTTATGGCTTCGCCTCGGCTGTTCGCTACGTCGGCGTTGATTCCCCCTCTCCAAGACGGCCGCGACATGGCTGTCTGCAAACTCAACATCCCCATCGGCGAAGTGTGCGGCAGAGCTAAGCTCGGAGAGCCCCCCCGTCGGATGGGACGCCGACTGGTACAAGTCCCTCGATTGGTACAGCATCGGCTACCCGCGCAGCGTCAATGCAGGCAATACACCGGTTAAGCATGGAGACTTTGGCATCGATGACGTTAAACTCATTGACGATGGCAATGGATGCCATGTGCCGCGTGGTTGTTCCAGAGCAACTGGCACCAACCTTGCCGCTGGTGGAACTCGGGATCGTGAAGTGGACGGTGCAAAGGGGTTTTCGGGGTTGGGGGTTCAACGATTCGAGTTTGTGATATCGGGGACAGGAACTTGATGATGCTTCGAGCTAGCATGGCCTCTCAAGGAAATCACAATATGTAAACACGGGCACTCTCTTCGAAGCAAATTTTGGCAACCAGGAAATAGCCAAAATTCTTTCACAACCAAGAAATAGCTCCCCAGAATTACCTGACAGTAGTTGCTAATACAGAAAAAAAATCCCCCTAGCAAGGATGCTCATGCCACCTCTCGATAGAGCACAACCCCTGATAACAAGACCCAACAGGCACATCGGCCCATTTGCGAAAGCAAATCTTTGCCCCGTTGCCTCGGAAGGCATGGGCGCGGGCGTTGCCGTTATCAATGCAAAGATCAACAACGTTTGGCACTCCGGTGTCGCCGCCGCAGCCCGAGGCGAAGCCGAACCGGTGGACTTGGCCGCCTTCGTGCCAGGTGCCCTGATGGTCGAAATCGAGCGAATCCAAGCCCGAACCCCCCTAGCGGGTGATGATGGTAATGTGGATGGCCGTGGCCGTGGTAGCGCCGAGCGCGGTGAGGAAAAGGCTGGAAAGATGCATCTTGTTCGCTGTGGATGGATGCGTGAGTGATGGATCTTCCTTGCGACGGGGCGATAACAAAACAAAAGCTACTTACAAGAGGCTGAGATAATGGTTTGCAATTGAACGGGTGGATGGACAAACGAGTGTGCCGGCGTTGGCTTTCGAGCTGGGTCAACCCGTAGGATCGAATGGACGCTACGGAGAGGCACCTCTATAGGTGGTAACTATCTTGTTCAAACATGCTTCAAGGCGCCGCATTTACTTCGTCTTGCTCTAGACCCTGTTGAAATGAGCATCTGTCTCGGTGTTGTTCCGGCTGAGAACGCCTTTCAGCCTCGAACTAGCCGTCCACCACAGCCCTGGGCCCCATTCTTGCTTTGCCTAGCGACTTTTACTGGGTGGGCGTCCCAGCACCCGTGTTTCTTTTGAGTTCTGACTTGGTCGCTTCTTCGGTACCGCGTGTGTTACACGGCCGTCGCAACTACACGCTGCCTGCGCCGCAATTCTTTTCAGCATTAATGGCGTCCTCGGGATTGGCACGGCCGACATGGCTTTGAGTCTCGCGATAGTAGCGCTCACCGAGTAGCGCTCACCGAGTTGCGCTTTAGTTCTAGCGGCCTTTACTCGGCTTCTTGCGCAATTTAAAGGCAATTTTAATCGGTCTTGGGTTGTTGGACAGGCAGAATCATCTCATTTGGCGATATCCGAACACGTTGGTTGAGGTGAGATTCAGGCAAGGCATTCCAGGTTGTTGCCTTGTCTTGAGAAGGGGCCGAGGATAGGTAGACACGACTTCCTTGAGGAAGAGAAGGATTTCCCAGACACTCCTTCCTCACCACTCCCGACTTCACCGACATTCGTTTTCATCATCCTGCAGTGCACCGTCATAAATCACCTCTCCAATACGTCTGCCCACCATCGCCTCCATCGTTGCCCTCGCGGCCACAGCCGCGGCGGACTCAATGGCCTCGTACCGGGAGTGCGCTGCATGGGACCTGTCCTGCAAGTCCCATCGAGCGGTGTGGTTCTCTGCGGACGGCGGCCACCAAGTCAGCGCCGACAATGGTTGCAGACAAGGCGCTCCTAACATGCGGGAGCTGTGTGTCGACTGGAACATGTGGCCTCCGCGCGGCCACTTTTACTACCACGGACAGGGGAAGCGGTGCTTTGTGCACAAACACCGCCTCGGTGAGTTTCTCCTTACTCATTTCTGCTACCGTCTGCCTTTCCTTTCGACTGACGGGTTATGGGCTCGATAGAACTCGGCTACAACTGGTCGGAATCGTCCGGAGACACTCAATTAGATAACTGGGATGAAGTGGACTGCACTTGGTGAACATTTTCCACTTTTGGACGGCGGCGAGTTGGATGCTGCAGGATTTTGGATAGCATTAGAGGGTCGCGCTCCCTATCTCGATGATAAACAAGAAATAACTATTTGCACGTTCTCTCTACTACCTTGTGCATGCCTTCCAACAAACACACATACACATGCACCGTTGACAATGGACAACCAAGGGCTTTCTCTGTCCTAAATTATTCTTTCTTTTCCCTCTCCACCTCTCAACATCCCAGCCAGAGCTCCCAGTCACTCACTCTCCCCCTCCCCCTCCTCCCCTCTAGACTGCGAATCAAAACATCACTACCCTCCCACGGATATTCCACCCACGTTTTCCTCAACTTTGATGGCCCCAAATGGAGGAAAACAATGCTCGGGCCCGTAACCTTCAAGTTACGCTGGACGCAAAATGAGAACTAACAGGAAGCGATGCCCCCGAAAGGCTGTCTTAATTCCATCGCTCGATGTTTAACGGATTCCGAACGGCGGGTGACGCTCTTATTATGTTGCTTCCCCTGATCTCGTATCGCCCGAGTACAAACGTCAGAGCCTATGCGGTATTAGTCAACGTGTAATGGACAGAACATACCTTCCGATCCTTCTCCTCGATGATTGTCATTTTAAGGTGCAGTTCTTGGCCGACTAGTTCGCTTCGTAATATGATCTTGATGCCAAAGTCTTTGGGGTTCTTTGACGAGGCCATGATCAATGACGACCCCGCAATACAACGGAAGGTCTTCCCGGTCATCGAATGAGTGGCTGTTTTGAGTGGCATCGCAACGTTCTTCACGAAGAACTACTATGCCGGTTGCGGCGTGCCGCGAGGTGCGGACCTTGCTGCCATCAAGGCCGCCTACCGCAGGCTCGCCCTGCTCAAGCATCCCGACAGGAACGGGGACACGCCCGAGTCAACCGCGGCGTTTCATCTGGTAAGTTCAAGTTGATTACCCTAATGTGTACACCCACAGATCCTAACCGAGCAATGAGGTCTCGATTGCAACGCTAAAGGTTTTGGGCGCATCGCGAGATGCCTCCCATCGATCTCTGGAGGCCTTTCCAGATGCAATTGAGGCCTCTGGCAATGCAGTAAAGGCATCTCATAATACGTCCAAGACCTTCAGTCTCGCAATTGAGGTCTTTTGCATCGCAAGCAAGGCCTCGTTGCCTGGATGAAAGGCGCGCGGCGATGATGCTAAGGCGCCCTCGTCTGGAACAAATGCCAGCTTCAGAACCTTCATACCTTACACTTCAATTTTGGACCTGAGCTGACGTTTTTGTTCAACCGCGACAGATCCAGCAAGCCTAAGAACTGGTACAAGCTCGGTGCCGAAGATAAGAAGGACTCGAAGGTTTCTCGGCATCGAATGGTCAGATCGAAGAATCGCCGTGATAGAAAGGTGCGGTTTTATCGCCAGTTGAAGAAGAAGGCAGAGGAGCGCAAGAGCCATCAAAGCGCGGAGAAGTGCACCCACAAGACGTTTTGGGCGAGGGAGCATGTTTTCCCGTCAAAGCAAAAGGTTAGTTGCCAGAATTGTGGCGAGGTGGTCAAGAAGAACATGTGGCTCTATAAGTGTCCGCGCTGTCTCGTTAGGGCTTGCAGGGCTTGTGTGGATGAATTCAGATTTCAGCGGGAGAAGGGGGAAGGAGGAGGACCCTGTTGGCTATCAGAATGGTGGAGAGGAGCGGCCAGTTGGAGGAGACGAGGCCCCTGATAGCAATGGGGGCGCTGATGGCGATAATAGTAACGATGTTAGTGGCGAGGAGCGTGGTGGAAATGAGGAAGATGCTGGTGGAGACGAGGCTACTGGCGACTCCCAGGCTCTGGTCCTGGCCGTCGCCTAATCTCGAGTGGCGAAGCATTGGGGAAGATGTAATCGTCTGGAGGTGCACAGCACTGGGGAAAGTTCTTTTATCCCCCATTCATGTAGATATATAAGAGATGAATCGAGAAAAACTCTACTCTGTTTAATAACTGCACTTGGTAGTAATTGGCAGTTGGTGGCAGTTGTCGGTATCTTGTGAATGACAAGGCTGGCGAGGCTGGGATGCCAAGCCCTCCGATTGGCGCCATTTCAGTCCAAGGATGTTATGCCATTGTTAGAATAACACACCGCGTCAAAGCATGGGATGGAACATTGATTGCGACCCATTTATCCTAATGTCTTACAAGAAAGGGCGCAACATGACCCAGATGAAGTTGAAAACTTCTTTTTTCCTCCAGTCATGACGACATCTGGTGCACCATTTCGGTCCCGGCGCAAGCGTCGGGGGCCGTCCCCCTCTGCGGTGTCATGGCGCAGTGAGCCGTAAAAGCGCCGCACACTGACAAAGGAAGGGAGAAGCGAGGACAAAGAAAATCCCAAGCTCCTTTGACACAGCATAAACTGCGGTCTTGTTCTTTGAGGTTCGATGCTTGAAGTTCAGCTACCTGGGTTGATGCATGAACCAAACCTTACTTCCATTCTTGTGGTAGCTTATCTCGCAGACCCTTCCCGACAAGGCCTCTTACTCCCACTCCTCCATCTTTCATCCTGAATTCTAACACGAACGCAAAGAGTCTAGCCCGAGTGTTAGTTGCGGTCTCTACACCCATCACCCAATGAAGATACTTACCCGGACAATGAGGAGCCATATCCTCGGCCGACACCCAGCAATCTTCTTTCTCTCCCAAGTAGATCCAAACTCTGTAGCAGTGCATCAGTATCAGGGCCTCAGCTATATACACCTGCATTCTAGGTAGGCACAACTCACCTATTTCCATTCACTGACTCTCCCCTCCCCGCACACTTGGGGTTCAACCACTTATTATCCCCCAAAGTTCTCACCGTCGGAGAGCTAGTCCCGTGATTTTCACGGCATCGAATGGGACCGTTCCTTGCTCTCGTGTAGCAAGGGCTGCGTGGGAGCAGCTCCCTGTCAGCGTTGGGTGCAACGGCGAGTGCTCCCGCAAGGGGTGACAGAAGGCCTGTGAGGACGAGAACGGGTGCGAAGATCATGTTGGAGACTCGGATAGTTGAAGATAAGGCGAGAGAAAGAAATGTATCGTTTTTCCTTTTCCGACGACATTCTGGGAAAATAAGGAGCGCGAGGAGATATAGTTGTGAATCGGGGCAATACTGAAGCCGGATCATATCGTGGTGGGTCAGCAATATCAGCCGGCGTCGCATTCAAAAGGGGCGCAAGCAACAGGGGGGTTTTGGCCCACCGTTCTTAGCCGCCAAGGGATGGAAGTGTCTCATTGGCGTGCGGGACTGAACCAATTTGAACCTCGACCCAGCAGTACATTATCGAGTAAAAGTAATGCGTGCGTTGTTCCGAAGAGTATATGTTTGGTTTAAAACCTCCAAGATATTTGAACCTTCACTCATTGTCTCAGGTACCACCTGTTGCCTGCCAATCATGCACCCCGGCTAACCGCCACACACCAACTCCCTATCCGACCATACGGCCGTAATTATACCGCCAATCCAATAATACATATTCCAGAAAGAAACTGGTCGTAGATACCCAAGTATAGCCCCTTGACACCAGCCCGGTATTCAGCACTGATCGCGAGCTTAAACAGCTCCCAAAGCAGTGAGGCACCCCAGCCTGCATAAGCTGCGCGTGGTCAGGTGGCGATATGTTCGATGTCAGTAGCAATGCAGGCAACGTCGGTACCGCTCAGGGATATTCCCTGTCGAAAAGGATGGCATAGACGATGAAGGGGAGGGCTGTTGTCGCGATGATAGACAGGATCTCGGTTTCCTCAATTTTGACCAGAAGGAGTTTTCCGCGGGAGGCCCAAGCCATTTTTAATGAGAGTGAGGGAATGGCGATGATGTTGAAGGATTGACTGTGGATATTTCTCAGCTCTTGAATGTTATAGTAGCGGATATTCCTTCAGATCTTGAGGTAGTTAGTCTTCAGAGGGTCCTTAGTTGTGCAAATGCCGACGTCGACAAAAAGTGACAGGGAATATATACCTGTCCCGTCCCAATCTACCTCCCTCCCTCTCTTAAACCACTCCCAAAATTGCGCTTCACAGTCTTCCATGGTCGCAAAAACACCACGGGTCCGGCCGCCCCCCGGACATAAAAGGGTGTCTTGAAATGGGACGTCTCATCAATCTGCTCCATGCATCCTCATCCTCCTTGTCACCCCAACCCACTGGTCCATGTCCGTCAATTATCCCCGACTCCGATTCGCTCTCCCAACAAGCGCAGGGGCAGCCTGTTCCTGAACCTCACCTGGCACCTTCTTAACACACATTTCCTTCTCCTTCCCTTCACCATCCTCCCCCCCAAAAATGATAGAGAGAATGGCGGCCATTGGAAGCCATATCATCAACACCACACACTCTATACATATATGCCTCCATGAAACCGCCCCCCCAGCAACATCCCCCCATGCGCACCTCAACTCACCGTCTCTCCCTCTCCTGATGCGCCCTGGCCACCTCGGTCAACACCATCCTAATCGCCCCTCCTCCTCTGCGCCCCCTGCTTCCACTCAAGTTCCTGTTCCCTCTCTCCCTCCCCCTCCTCTCCTTCCAAGCCCTCCCCTCAATCTCCCCTGTGCCCTGCTG
>Ga0247758_1000603_pt1 | contig 31467 bp, 26 predicted proteins | sample UWRJL156409C4_FD_180950 | JGI IMG/M metagenome (GOLD analysis project Ga0247758, IMG submission 180950) | Plant litter microbial communities from Arlington Agricultural Research Station in Wisconsin, United States - UWRJ-L156-409C-4 | ecosystem: Environmental > Terrestrial > Plant litter >... | reverse complement strand
AGAACCAAGGCCCTTCCTTCATTGCCACGAAGACAATCGGGTTGGCGATCATAGCACCGGCCATGAGCGAGGCACCGAGATAGAAAAAGACAGTCGCTCGCTGGGCTTCGCTTGAAATGTCGGCCGCGATTGTGTAAACCATGGCCGAGAAGATGGCCTCGCCGCCGCCCACAAATTGAAACAGACTGCTGAGCCAAATTGCCCTGGGAGGAAAAACGTCCGGCATGGCGCAGACGAGGGCCCCAAAGCTCTCGGTCAACGCGATGCCCGTCAACGCCAGCCCCAACACCAAAGCGCGCCCGTACCTGTCTGCCACGGCGCCGTAGGGAACACTGGCGATGATGCTTACCAGCAGCGAGAAGCTTGTGTGCCAACCTCTTATCAGGCTAAGCTCGCTCTGGACGTCCCTGTCCTTGCACGCCGCATCGTCATGGCCGACGTCGGGTCCGTGAATGCGACGACAAATGATTGTCTCTTGGATGTCGATGATGGGCGTGGAGACAAGAGTACCCCCGATTGCTAGGGTGATCAGTAGGCCGAAACAGAGTGTGAGGATAGCCAGACGCTTGGCGTTGGAAAGCGGAGTGGGGGTTGTTATTGGTAGATCGGCTTGTTCCCGCTCATGAATGGGCGAAAGCAGCGGAGTTTGCTCGTTGACAGGAGCTGTTGGCATTTTGGCGTGGGCGTTTGCCGCCTGATGTTGCGACAAATTTCGGTGTATGTTGTCGATGTTGAAGAAGAAATTTGAAATGAGGAACCATTACTTGGTACCGCCGCTTAGTTATACATTGAAGCTGGGCAACCAACAATCCCGACGGACGGGAAGAGCCGAGGTAGCGCCTGATTGATGCATGACCTGCCGATTGGGGACACACACCCGCGCATGCCGGGCCGTGTGCGGCACTGTGAGAATGGCAGGACCGCGGCGTTCTAATTCTTGTAAACAAACCTAGCTCAATGAAAGCGATGGGCAGATAAGGAGTTGTGAAGTGGTGATTTCTCCAAACAGAGGCGTTCTGCAGCACCCAGGTGCCTCGATTCTAACTCCAGTGGATTGTCTCCACCGCGACATCTTGTACTGGTGTCCTGTCTCTCCTATGCATCCAGTCAAACAGCTCGATATTCGAAACATTGTCCATTGTGCCCTAGAATCCGTACGTGAGATCCCGTGAAATCGCATGTTGGACGTCAGCAGGATTGAATGGAGACTTACCGGGAGAGTTAATGTCTGGCGGGACGAGGCTTCCCTCAACACATCCATGAGAGGCATAGCATAAATCATATCGGGAGCGCCCAAGCGACAATCTGGTAGCATGTCTTGAGACCATCCTTGGTCTCCTGCGTGATCCATGCGCCGATATCGTGAGGATGCAGTTCTAAAGTGAAAAGAAAAACCAGCTTGCGGCACCCGAATGGCACAAAAGAGAACTCACCGGAGCCAGGTAACAGCTGAAATCGGCAGGCTCTTCTCGAGCCCACTGACGCGCCATTGTCAGTAAAGTACAGCGCGGAAGGGAACCCAAATTGGCCGCCATGGCCACCAACAAGATGCTCCCTACCGCGGCCTCCGTTTCGGATAGCTCGACTGGCTCTCCGGATCTCAGCGCGTCTTAGTGCGCGGGAAGTCCGCTTAGTCCTTCAACTTTATCAGAGCCCAATTCAGCCCCCCCTACATGGTGGCTCGCCAGTTCAGGTCAATCGGGCGATCCCCCACCATCAAGTTCTCCTGGATGGAGCCGGGAAACCATGCAAAATCTGTTGGGGCTGTCTCAGCGTCGTCGCTGATAATAGAAAAATCTGTCTCATCCAAGAGTTCCAGCTCGACTTCGCCCTCACCCTTGTCAATAAAGGGAGACCAGAATAGGCTGCATATTACAGTTCCTTAAAAGTGATCTAGAAAAAGATCCACTGAGATCACTGGCTCTCCATTCCAGACTGTGGCAAGCGTGAGACCGTAATAGTTTCGCTCCTCGCGTTCGTTCACGCCTAGAACAACTTCACCGATTGCGGCCGTTGCCCCTGAGTACCGTTCGTCCCCTGCCGTGTAAAAGGTGCTCACGAGGCTCACGGGCTTGTTGTCATCGGTGACTCTGGGGACAGATATGTTGCCACGGTCCGACACAACGCGGCCGAATCGAAGGTGTGGTGCGAGTGCGTACACAAAACGGCAACGGTCCGTCGCTGGGTCGATCGGTTGCAACGGCTGTACCTGAAATAATTTTCTGAGGATGTGTTTTGTCTCTTCTTTCATGTCCCCATAGCTGACCAACAAGCCTCAATGCCCTGGCGTCGTAGGACCTTCAAAGTAGGCCAAGGAGAGGCACTAGCCGAGCAAAGAGCCGTCCGAGTGGGTTGCCAATTGGAGAGGGAAATCATATTTGTTCAAGAAGCAGTTGAATCGTTCGAGGATTTCGGGAGTTGCTGCACGCTGGACAATTTCGGACGTGACCGCTCTCAATCGAAGTCATCAAGACCTCGAGAGGTTACTGCGCTACGAATTCGGACTCGAACCGAACGTAGAGGCAAGCAATCCCACAAGTAGAAGAAACGGTTTGATACGAAAAAACGCCATCACATCAGGTGTGTACTGGAAAAAAGATTAATACACAATGTGTTATGATGAGGAAGGTAGAAGAAGGGATCCATTGCGAAACGACAGGAACCGACAGTCGATCCTATTCAGGCAGCAACTCCAATCCCTCGGCCCGTCATCTCACAGCCCCAGAAGGGGGAGGTTGGCCAATCAGTTGCCAAGTTTGGGTTCAAAGATCAGTTGGGCGGGTAACTGAGCGCTTATTCAGTTGTCTCACCCCCCACGTCGCTCCCACCGCGTAAGGTACCTAAGGTACCTACTACCCTTCACTATCACCATGCCCCCCACGCCTCCCCCTCCCGAACTAACCGTCCTCACGCTCAACGTCTGGGGCCTCCCCTATATCTCCTCGCGCTACAAATCTCGCCTCTCCGCCAGAGCCGCCGACATCCTCACCACCCGTCCCACCCCCCACATCGTCGCGCTGCAAGAATGTTTCGCCAAACGCGACTTTGAGCAAATAGCCGGTGCTGTGCGCGCCATCCTGCCCCATGCAAAACACTACCACGCCGGGCCCTTCGGCGCAGGCTTGGCGATCCTCTCGCGCTGGCCGATGGAGGAGACCTCCATGATCAAGTATTCCATGAATGGATACCCTTGGGCGTTTTAGCACGGGGATTAGTTTGTCGGGAAGGGGGTGGCGAGGGCGAGGGTTAGGCCGGGGGGAGGGGAGGGGGCGGAGGTGGAGGTTTTGAATACGCATGTAAGTGGGGGTTTGCTTGGTTGTGACGTTCAAGTGAGAATGAGGTGCTGACGGGGACAGATGCATGCATACTACTCAGACAAGAGCGAGTATCTCTGCCATCGCGTGGCTCAGGCGTGGGAGTTTGCTAAGTTGCTGAATGAAGCGGAGAGGAGTTGTCGCCGAGGGTGTCTCGTGCTTGGGTTGGGGGATTTTAATGCTGAGCCGGATTCGTTGCCGGTGAGGGTTATCAGGGTGAGAGCAAAGGGGATGAGGGATGCGTGGGTGGAGGGGAGGAGGTGTCAGGGCGGTGGATGGGATGGAGGGAGCGACGTATGGATCGCCGTATAATACGTGGTTCTGGACGAAGAAGCAGCGGGCGCGGCACCTTGCGGACAGCGCCCCCGATCAGCTTGCCTTGCCGTCGGATGGACACTCGGCGGAACACGGAGCACGGATTGAATATGTATTGGCAAATGCTGGATCCCAAGCCAGCGGGCCCAAAGACAGCGATGTGGGTGGATGGGCGGTGAAGTCAGTTAAGCTGGGCATGCTCGGCAGGCACCCGACATTGGGCTGCTCTCTGAGCGACCACCTTGGTGTTCATGTGACGCCCATACGTGGAGAAGGAGGCTGTCGAATGTCTGACGAAGGAAGTGTCGTCAACGATGTGGACGAAGAGAGGATCTTGGATGAGATTTGAGGTGTGATTAAAGATTACAAGCTGGAACGAGTCCGCCGGGAGCGGTGGAGGAAGGCGAGACTGAGTGCGGCCATAGCCATCCTCTAAGGAACGCTAGCCAGGATATGGGTTATAGAGGAGGCTGGCTGGGCTAGGTTCTTGCTCGGGTTTGTTGGGGCAGCGGCATCTGGCCTTGGGATTCTTGATGGCTGGGGCGGGTTTCTCTTTCATCTTGCTGAGGGGGGGGGGCATTGGAAGAGTTTGAGTGGGAGGTTGATGCGTGTAAAAAAGAATTCTCGTGAATGCGGGGAAAGATGAGCGCACGAGATCCTTAGGTGGCAGTGGTACGGGAGCTAGCATTATCTAGAGGCATTCTAATCCGCATCCTTTCGCTGAAAGGCAGGAAATGCGTGATATGAAACAAAAGTCACCGGTGATCCTCCTCCAACCTCACAAGATTGCAACAGCGTTGACCCCATACTCTTCTTCAAAGGTAAGTGGAGGGGTGGGAGGCCTGGCGGCTGGCCTTGGAGAAAACCACAAGACACTTGCCAGGTCGGGGAACCAACGACATCTTCTCCCAGCCTTTGGGGTCGCAATGGTGTCTACCTCAGAAGCACGTCGCTCCTCAACCTTGCTTTTGAAGGCCTCCCCGTTCATGATGTCATGAACAAAGCCGTTGCCAATGACACTGTAGCGTGGTGTTGACCCGGCTCCCGCTCCAGCGGCCTCTTGGACTCGTCTGAGTATGAAGGGTGCCGGAGAGCCCAACAGCACGTGGACTTCATCGCCCACTCTCGCATATTCTGGTGCCAAGCCCAGCATTCCGTCTTCGGTGACGAACAGACAGCGATGCCATAGACAAACAAATACATGGTATACAGTCTTGGAATAGTTTGACATCAAGGTGGCGAATGTATCGAGACTGAGCTGGATGTCAGTTGCAAAGGCTCTGGCCAAGAATGGCAAGCGCTGCGTTTGCAAGAGAAGGTTCCAGTGCCCTCGCAGCTCGGAATAATCCTCAGCAGTGGGCTTGCGGTACGACAGGGTAGCCGTATCATCCGCCTCGATCAAGTCGTTGACCATGGTCTTCCAGAAGGTATCCAACAGTGTGCCGGGGGCGGGTGGTTGCTCAGGCCAGTCGGAGCCGATGCCCACCATCGTCATCCACTGTCGAAATACACCCGGAGCATTGTACCAGTTCTCTAGGGCATCGCACATCGGTCCGATCTTGGCGATCTTGCCAACCAAGAGAGACTGGGCCGAGAGAACCCCGTCTTCGCTGATCTTCAAAATGGATGGGTCCTGGTTGAAGCGTCCCGATGTTTGATGGTGGGAATACATGACCAATCTGCGGTTTTCCACCATGACCCACTGCGACGGCACCGAGCAGAAAGATGCATCAGGAACCCATGTCGGGAGGTCCTCTGTTGAAGCTGGCTGTTCTGCGGTGTCGATCGGAGAGGGCTGTGGCCGAAACAGTCTCTCGCCCAAGAGGACCTCAGGTCCGCCTCGCTCTTCAACGCATCTGAACATAGCCTCAGTCACAGCCTCTCGCAATGATACTACATAGTTGGTTATCAAAGGGTCACGTCCCCCCGATTCCTTAACGAGGCCGAGGAGCCCATAGAACAGGTCTCGTTTCTCGGTTGCCTGTGATGCGTAGAACTGCCTCCGAGCTGGAAGAGACTGAGAGAGTTGCCACCCTTACATGTTTCGCGGGTCGTTATCATCGGGTCCACCAGCTCTTGCAAAGTCAAGAGGGGGTCGAAGGCCGCGGCACGGAGGCTCATTCGGTGCGACTTGCAGCAGGTTGCAGCGTGCGTCTTGAGCATGTCGACGGCACCTTTGAGATCTTGGTACGGAAGCTCTTCGGATCCCCAGAGGAACTTGATACTAGGAGGGAGCACTAGCTCTCGAACGACCTAGATCTGTCGCCACCATGGAAGGTTAAGGAACTTGGCCAGAGCTTCGAAGTGAGCCTCGTACTGATAGCTAAGAAGCATGGGGGTTCCGGCAAGTGCTTGTCGATGCTCAGGACCCCCAATAGCTCGCGGATCCTTGACGTTGTAGCCGAGCCCATGTCAGACGTCGGGTAGTCAGCTAGGATGTCGGACGGCGCATAGTTAGAGGTTCCGAGGCTCTCCCCTAGCCAGATGGTGCAATGTGAGCATTTCTCGTAGATAGCTCCCATCATGGCCACTTGCTGCAACTTTTCTTCGCCGTCTTTCTGTTGATGCAGATCGCGTCAATCTATAGCACGCGAGGAGCCGAAGAGTAGCGCCGGCGTCACAGAGCTAGCCACAGGTTCTTGGTAACATAAAAGGCATAGCCGTCGAGTTGAATGGTCTTTAGGTTAGCTGGATTACCCTACACGTACCAGAGGGCTTCGTAGCTCGGATCGGTGTCGAAGCGGGCGATTTCGATGGTGCATGCGATGTCATCGGTCCAACAGCCTGGACGCAATGTGACCAACCGGATGTGGGTCGGCGTCTTGTCCAGCGGGGTGTATTGATAACCGTCAGGCTCTCCATTGCTTGCATCTTGAGGTGTGGCGTCCCTGGACTTGGTGCTGTTGAATAGCTGCCCAGCGCTCATGACGATATATGCGGAACGGGCGTCTCACTGTTAAAATTGATTGTAAAGAAGCGAAGTGACGCAGCTGCGGTTGCGTGAGACGTTGGTCGAGACCGGCAGTTATATATCTTGAAGAAGCCCCCACATTCATGTCCTCACGGGTATGATGAGCCTTGACGGAGCAAATAGGCTCTGAATTTAGGATGCAGAGCACCATCCCCATCCCGTCCCTTTGCTTTTACCTCGTTATCCCCCGTCAACGATTCTCAACGCCTACACCCCCCGCCTCAACGTGACACTCGTCCACATATTCCGCTGCATAAACAACGCATAGTTCATGCTGTCCCACGGTTTTGTCGGATCCACGACCTGAAAATCAAAGTGTCGAAGCAACTGTGTCTCGTCAGCAATCATCCCACAAAACACACCACACTCAACATAAACACCGCCATCAATGCCAAAAACATACCTCAACAAAAACCTTGTTCGGCTCCATAAACGCCACATACCTCCCCGCACACCCAAACCTGCCATACCCAAACACCAAGTCCACCGTCCTCCTCATCTCCGCAACCTTCTCCTTCTCTCTCCCCTTCCATTCCAACTCCTCGACTCCAGCACCGGTCCCCGCCCGCCATCTACTAGGCAACCACCGCTCCGGGCGAAACACATCCGCGTCCTCGCCAAACACACTCTTCAGCCTCGTAAACGTGGTATAACTCGGCGCAATCCTCGTGCCGCCGGGGACGAACCGTCCATCAATGGTGTCTCCCTCGGGAGGGACAAGTTTGAACGGGAAGCCATTGAACGGGGGGTGATACCGCAGCCCTTCGAAAATGACAGCCTGTAGGTAAGGCAGATGCGCGAGCGACTCGGCAGACGTGACAGGGGCTGAGATTTTGCCGCTACGGATGGCGAGGTCGATTTCGGACTGCAGGGCGGTGTAGATGCGGGGGGTGGTGATGATGTAGAGCATTGTGGCGCGGATGGCGGTGGCGGTGGTGTCGGAGCCGGCGAGGACTTGGAGGATGGCTTCGTTGTTGCATTGTTTTTCGGTGAGGCCGTGGGCGATGAAGGAGGAGAGCATGTCGTTTTGGGGTTTGGCGTCGGGGAGGAAGCGTTTGGCGACGATGGCGCGGGTGATGCTGGTTGGGGTCAGTGGCTGGTGGTTTGGGTGAGGGGTGAGGGGGGGAGGGGGATAAGTACGGTAGGACTTTGAAGATGCCCTTTGCGTTGTCGCCGTCCGGCGTCATTAGTTTTATAAGCCATTCCCTCCTGGCGACGGAGGCGAGGTACGGCACAGTTGACACGCACAGCATCGGGGGCACCATCTCCTCGAGCATTTCCAGGTGTCCGTACTGGTCTGTCTCGGTCCGGATAAAGCCAAAGTCCTTGGCAAAGGCAATCTTCATGATCGAATCCAGCGTAAAGAACTGCGACATCCTCGCAAGATCGAGATGCGGCTTCTGTGCTGTGGCCGTGTCTGAAGAATCGGCCGCGTATTTTGTGCGGATTTTGTCGACCATGGTCGCAATAACGCCGTCGATGTCGGCCTCAAGGCCCGGCACGTCCTTGCCATTGTACCCTGCCGATGTCTGGGCCTTGATCCTGTCGTGCTCGGCCGTGTCAAGCAGACTGAACATGGAGTCCTCGCCGGGGACGAGCTGATTGAGCGAATACCAGTTGGAGCGTGTGTAGCGGGAGCGGACGGCGTTCATTCGCCGAATCACCTCCGGATCCGACGTGAGAAGCTCATTGGGGCCGATGCGCGTGGTGCCGTGCTTCTCGACGACCGGTTTCAGCAGCTCGCCATGGCGCCCGCTCAGCAGGACCCGGAGAATCCAGATGTACGAGAAGCTAGCGGAGAGGGGACCCTTGAAGGCGCGGAGACGCCGCCAGGCGAAGATCGAAGAAATGACATAATATGAGACAGACAGCACCGCAGAGCCCAGAAGAAGTAATGGTATTGACGTCATTGAGGTTTTTCTTTGAGTTTTGAGGATAAAGCGGCAGCAGGGTAGGAACGAGGCGAGGAAGCGGGGGCTATCACCCGCACACCTCGACCCAAGGGCCCGGACGTGGGAGCCCACGCCCCGCGGCATGCAACATGATAGTCAGCAGAACGCCGATTGCAGGCTAAGGCAAGTCCAGATAACGGTCCGCTATCTCTCTGTGTGGCCAACAAGGTGAGGGCGTGAGGGCCTGCCGGGGCTAGCTTTCGACTGCAGGATCGCCAAGCGTTCAGGTCGGCTGTCAGTGGTGGATGCAGGGAAGTTCACGCAAGTCTAACTGCAATTGTTGCCGTGCATCAATGGATCGGACAGCCCCCACTCTCCTGTCGCCCAAGACGAATCAACTCCTACCCTTCATATCCTCCGCCCAGCCACCGAGGGCCATGACGGAGCACCACGAAGGCCCGTACCTCATCAGACCGCCCCCAATACGTCCGTACGACGACGGTATTCCCATCCTTCTTTCCGGCTGTCGCCCGGAATCCCGGTGGGTGTGCCGCGCACTTGCCCGAGTGTTACTTTTCCCGCGGAACTCGAAGCCGGTGTCGCACCCACCATTGACGCGACAGTCTCCCCACTTGCCGAGCAGCGACGATATTCGTTCTGGGCACTGCATGCGCCATCAACCGTGAAGACATTATGGCACCAACAAGTATCTTCCATACAAGCTTCCTTGCGATTCGGTCCGAACAATCCATCGGGGTATCGGCCCTCAGCAGCTCGATATTTGTTCCCGATCACCAACAGTCGATCATCATCCGGATATCTAAGGTACCTAGGTAGGTAGGTACTCAGTGAGTCAGCCGCGACATCGAGTCCATCCACCCCTTAAAAGCGTAGGTAGCATTCAGCGGTAGAAGTTCTCTGACGACAGCTTATTCCTTCTCATCTTCATGTCACGCCAGGTACCGCGATAGACTGGTGGCAGCAATTGTGTGAGTGCTGATTAAGGATTGGGAGTGGTGGGACTCAGAAGGAGTCACGGTCACGGGCACGGGGATGATGGATGACGGGTGTGTTTTGCAGTTGCAAAAAGAAGAAACATAAAAGAAATTCGCGGCCGTTATGGCCAAATTGTACGCTTGTCCCTTTCCCAGCTTTGTATGCCTTATCAGAACCTTAATGCTGCTAGAAATTGAAACTAACTTTGTGAAGGCATGCATGCCAGCGGCGCGCAGCGTAGGTTCGATTGATATGGTTTGTTGAGCGCATCGCCAGATCGGATGTTGCAATTTTCGCATCGAATGTTCCCATCGAGATGTTCGAGATGCATGGACTTCTCACCTGAAACGCCTTGGGCTGCGACTTTTTTGTTGCAAGCGCGAGGGACCGGAATTGCATCCTCTCCCAGCACGGACCTTAATGCGTGACTTGGAAGGAGCCTCTGGAGCAGGTACCATTTCCCCAAACTTTCAGGCAGACGCCCATTCAGATTGAATTCTTTCTCGACCTGCGCATTGCAGTGTTTTTCCATGAATAGCCGACCCCCTAGTCGAAAGATCTCCTTCGTGCGCTTATACCTGTTGTTTGCGGCGCATGAGTCGCAGATGCGAGAAGATCACCACTGGTGAGGCCGCTTCATCCGGGGTCGTGTCGTCGATTCCGGTTATCCTCCTGGCTCTGGGGCGCGGCCTCAATGCAGTGCAACAGTCGGGCCCGATTTGGCGAGGCCAAGCCGTCATGCACTGTCGCCAACCTTCTGGAACCCAGGTTGAGACAACGCCGCACACCTCGGTGCATCAACTACCCCAGATTCCTGCACGATCCATCCAAGCCGATCGGCAACTCGGAACATCCCCACGACTGAGGACTGGTGTTTTTCCCCCAATCCTCCGTCGTCTTGGGGAGGTGTAACCGATCCAGCCGTCGGTGCGTGTGAAGTGCAGCAGGGCAACCCAAAATGGCTGCGGACGAGATGCGAAACAGGGGTCCGGATTCGTTGGCGCCCCTGGAAGCGGGGCTTCTGCGACAATGGTGAGTTTTGTGCCGCTTGGGTCCTCGCTACAAAACACGAGACAACCCTGATACCAAGGCTCAATCCCAGAACAGCACTGACCGGTTTTTGTTAGGTAACACCATCACCATGAACACGATCAAATGCATCCACGGCACTGGGTAGCCGCAAGAGAGCGTGGTCGGGCAGGGGCTACTTGGGATGACGAGAAGTGGTATAAGTGTGCATATCGCCAATCATCCGAAGACTTCTTCTTTTTCTCTTCAGCCAGTCTCAAGTCTACCGTTCAGCCCATTTCATTGTTTGTTATCTTCTCTAGACCGCCGGCCGGTGATATTTTGTCTTGTACATATTTCTCTTCAGTACATTTTTGTCACCAACACAAACAACACCCCTAACTCAACACCAACACTCAACACCGCCAAGATGCAGCTGTCTCTCGCCACCCTTCTCCTCGCCGCCGCCGGCCTTGTCTCTGCCATCCCGCAGGACAACGGCGTCATCATGGCTCGCCAGAACCAGGGTCGCCCCGTCGCCAGCGGCACCTGCTGCGTCGCCAACACCAGCGTCAAGCAGGACGCCTGCACGGCCGCCAACGGCCAGGTCGGTCGCTGCGTCCCCGGCGGCAACAACTGTACGTCTTGGTCCCTCCTCAACTGTGATACACTTACTAACATACATCCCAACAGGCGGAGCTGTTCTGAGCTGCATCGCCCAGTCCCAGCTGACCTGCAACGACGTCTCGGAGCGCAACAGGAACCTGTGCCGCGCCAACGCCGGAAACGGGAAGCTCTTTGATGGTGGAAACCTCATTGACTCGCTGGCTCAGGCGTCGGTCAACTAAGGGGTGGGCTGGACTTCTAGGCTTGAACAATAATACCACTTGGAACTTGGAACTTGTGGGCTTCCACCTACCTAACTTTTGAGTGGCCATGGCTGCCATGTTTATGTGCCTCTCTCTACCCACGCCATCTACCAACTTTAACCACCCAATATCCCACTTCCCATGGATATGTTAGTCATGGCTGAGTTGACCATATCTAAACATAATACCTTTGACTAGGTATACGTACATAAGGTAGAGGTATCTATCGTACGCTCAATCCGAGCCCCCCCCGACTCGGAGTTGACATCCATCATGGTCTCCTACTCACGTAGAAGAAACCACGCGATAAATGCCAGCCCGACTCTTTCACACGGTGCCCATCGGCCTTTAGCTTTCTGGCTATCCTTTATTGGTTTAAGATACTTTACCACCAGAAAGGCAGCCTCGTCGTCAACCACACACATGAACACAAGGTCCAAATCAGCCCTTCCAATTGCGTCATCGGCCAAGGCACCGGATAGCTCTAACCTGAGCTTCATCTTAATGCCCCAACGGCGAACAACTGCTAGGCTTATTTGGCCCTGCAGTGAACGGGAAATGAGAAGACAGGTGTGCTTAATCGTTCGATACGAGGAGATCTTCATTTCCGGTCCTCTTTGTGTCCGACGGTGCTCCTCCACAAAAATACCGTGACCACTATTTCCAGCCAAGTGACCGATATCCTTGCGGTGGAGGTGCGTATGGTGTATTCGGAAGACGGGGCGCTCGAAATGCACCCGCTCAGCCAGTGCAAGGGAACCGGGCTTCAAGGAATACGATTCCAAGTCCTTCGGAGGCTTTCGAGTCATCAATTTACCCTGCCAGCCAGCCCAAGACCAAGAAGGATATTCGGGAACACGGATTGCGGGACCATCAGTGTGGTGCCACCAACTCACCAAGGCTTCGCAAAGAACGCCTCGAGCCATGGACAAGGCATCCCAAATGTTAGGATAATACCCTAGAACCAAGCCAAATACATCTTCCACCTCATGAGCGGAAAGGATTCCCCGGAAGGCGTGGAGAATGTCGGTTTTATACGATAGCTCCCGGTGGGAGTAATTCTCAAGATGGCCAAGGATCTTAATATGCCGTGCCTCAGGTCGGCTAGAAGCGGCGAACCTGAAGGAGTTGGGGGCCTTTGAGCTCTCATCGAATGTGCCGCTAAGAACCCCACCACATATGAACGTTTCTTGGTTCAGGAGACTTCTTGTGTGGAGGTTCCTGGTGGGCAGGCGGTAAGACTCGTGCGCTACCATTCCGCCGCATTCGTAATAAATGGATCCTTCGGTGAAGATCACGCGTCCTCGAGATAAAACGCCCTCCTGGTATATCCACCCCCGCTGCCACCATTTCGAAGCCTGAATGGACTTGCGAGGGCATTCCGGGACAACGACCAGCTCTAACTGCCCAATGCTGATGCTCGGGACGGCCGGGCGAGGCCTGCTAACCCCAGGGATACCGCAAGCAGCACCGGTCCCCGCTGCGAACATGGTTCAGGGAATTGGCATCAGATGACAACTTTTCGCAAGGGAACAGATTTGGGCCACCGGGTCCCAAAACTGGGTCCACCCAGCTCCCTGCCCCCCAAGTATTTCCACAGTTTCCAATGTGCCAACGTTTCTAACACACTCAACACATTTTGCATGTCTGTTACACAAAGGATTTTGTCACCAACACATTTGAAAATCAGCACTGTTGCTAATCAGTCTAGTGTCAAAACTCCCTCCAGTGCAATCACGGTGATCAATTCACCAAACACTGAGACCTCCTTTGACGGAGTCCCAGGATGGTACTTCAATTATTTTCTCCTGCGTCTGGCCATCCAGCTCTCTAACCAAACCTAAAGGTGCGCCAAATACTGGGTCCACTCCGGAGTATGAAACGCCAACGCCGACAAGCTCCTGAGACCAATGAAACCCTCAATGACTAAGAATACCCTGCAAAGCAGATAGAATAGAGCCGGAATAGCAACAAAGGATACAAAACCGGAGACTTGAAGCAAATTTCTCGTTCGTTTATACAGCGTTTCCATCCGAGCGTGCATCCACGCTTTCTGCCACGTGCCGTTTCCCCAGAAGACTCGATGCTGTGGGATGAAGGATGCTGAGCGAGACTGGTGTTGTCTGTCAGAAGCACTGCACTCTTGTATTCGTGTTGGTTGCAACTGGTTGATTGTATTGCTTGTGTTGGCTCTCTGGCGAAGCCAGACAGCCTCTATTTATCACTGTAAATTGTGGCAAACCATTGCGTGTGTGTTTGCGCGGCTGTGGCCATTTCTGACAAATCCACAGTTCTGGCATCTTCCAGAGCCTTCTTTTCATTGCTGGAAGGATGGCGCTCTGGCACTGCGTGGCCTGAACCCCTTTCTTTCTGACATTGTCATATATAACCAGGATATTTGAAAAGTGTTCCGTTGATGTAGCGCAGCTTAGGGGGCCGAACCGATACTTGTTGTCTTGAGAAGGAAAGTAGGGAGCTAGGACGTTGAATCGATATCGAGGGTTGTCGTTGTGTAGGGTAAAGGGTCAAGGAGTCGTATTAATAAGAGACCGGAAGGGATGGAGGTATGCGTGAAGGTGCAGGAATCTCGCATTTAATAGCAAAATTCTTGGTGAGACTGCTGCAAATCTGGTTCTAATCTCTTTAAGGCATTCTCTGATTGTCATCCAGGCATCGGCCCCGATGTACAGAAAAAGAGCTAGTTATAAACCTCGACATTTTCCCCAAAATGCGGAACCCAAAACACACATCCCCTTACTAATGTCTGTGGAACGTTTTGACTGAGGAACGAGGGGCTCAGGAGCAGCGGAAGTGCAGTTGCAAAGTGATTTGATTTGGTAGAAAAGGGGACTGCTTCGCACTCCCCAGTTATATACAAATGGAAGCTCCCTGTGTGTGGGGAGAGCACATGATCCAAGGCCCCTGCGCTCCAGCCAAGCCTGGAGCGGTAAGGCGCCTGCGCGCCTGAGCGCCAAGAACTGCCGCTGCAGTTCGACATAACACTATCCGTGTCCTGCCTCAAGGTACCGCTGCTTTCGAGAAACTTATGCCTCGTTCCGTCTCCACGGTAATGTGCCTGCCGAACTAGTGTAAATCTAACGATAACCCCAAGCAATGGGGCTCTGCAGTCCTTCTCACCGAGAAGCGCGATGTAATTTACGGAGACATTCATACATATTAAATCATGACATAAGACTGGCTTCAATTGTTTTCTCTTATCGTCATTTCCTTCTGGCATTGCAACTGCAAAGAGATACCCACTGACCGACCCGGTCCGCTGTTTTACGCCTGCACAGAGTCTCCCCAGTACCCAAAATGGCTCACAAAGAGAACAGCGAGTCTGATTCTCTCCGAAAATCATACTGCCATCCACGAGCCCTCGAGATTTGGAGTCAGGAAGGTCAGGAGGAATCCCGGGCCTTGGTCAGGATGCATGGATATTGAGGATAATATCCCAGTCGATAATGGCCTCCTCCGCCCCCACGCAGAGTCCCAAGGCCTGCTTGCCACGCAATGGCATGGCCTGGGGTGACCACGACCTCAGCGCCAAACGAGGTCCGCCCTACCATTCTTATCATGTCCATATGGAGTGAGTCTTCACCTCCATAGATATTGCTGTCGAGATGATTGCCGAGGACTGCAGCGTCTGCACACCCTCTAGCAACGGAATCCGCCTCTGTGCCCGTGATTTCCATACGGTCTTGCGAGGGTTGGTCGACCTTGCAACCAATATGGTGAAAGAGGGCCGCTAAATGGGCTGGACCTTTGACGAGCTCGGCTTCATGTTCCTGGTTGGCCAGGCTCGCGACCATGAACATCACCGGGATCAGCACCCAAATAGGAGGTGCCGTAGACCTTGCATCTGTCGAAGTTGAGCTAGATGTTTAGAGCTAAGTACAATAAGGTTATTTCTAACTTCAATAAAGGCACTGTTACTGAAAAGAGGGCCTTTTTAAAATGTTATTAACAAACCAGGGTCTATGGAATAACTGAATCTAACATTAAAGCCGGTTAGAAAGCTACAGGTCTTTATCCAGTTAACCTTAGGAAGCCCCTAAGTAACACCCTTATTGTTAAAAATTCTAATAATAACGTTAGCTAGGTAACCGCCACGGTTTCTATATACCTTTAAGCAGTCTATGCCCATATTTTAAGTAATAATTTAAAGGATTGGCCTTTATAATTTACCCTTAAAAAGCCGAAGGATTTCCGTGTTCAGGGGCAGGTTTTTCTAGCCGACTAAAAACGGACTGCCAGCGACTGGCTTTTTTTACGTAAGGCTGCAAAAGCCTTTAATAATGTTATTTTCCAACTGGCAAGTATAAGGCATCAGTTAAAGGTTGCAGAAAAAAGCCTGGAACATACAAAAGGCCGGAAAAAAAGGAGGGTTAAAGTTGACCCCAACACGCAGTTCGCGGGGATTGAGGAAATCCGTCGCTTACAGAGAGAAGCCGGCAGAGAGGACCTTGAAGATTCTGAAAGAGAAGAAGAAGAAGATTCTGGAACTGAAGACTGTATTCTTGTAGCTATCTAGTTAATAATTATTATTATTTGTCTTACACCGTAGGAGCTGAAAGCTCCGCCCGTGAGGGCAAGTGGTCCCTCTACTGCTAACTATCTACTGTCGGGGCGTGGTTGGGGCGTTTCCACCCCGCCCACTCTTCTGTTTATCCTACTGAAATACATATGGTTTGGTCTCGACTACTAAACGTGGTGATAGGTTATGGGGTTAGTGCCTTATACTAGCGTGTGTTATAAGTGAGATGGGGGCGTGAGCGGGTCGTTCTCGGTTCTGCTACGCTTACGCCCCTTGGCCGTGATGGCTCGGAGGTCTTACGTTACCTCCTTTTTCGTCCGGGGTAGAAAGGGAGACCCTTTCGGCCTGGGGCAGCTCCCCGGGGTTTAACTGGGATTAAGGCGCTAACGGTTTAAGGGTAACTCTATAATATCTCCCCCTTTTAATCCGGTCTTCTTTACACCGCTCTGGTTATTACCAGTTTATAGTTCTTTATTCGTTATAACTTTCAGTTCTACGCTCTACTGACTCGCTTCCTTCAAGCCGTTATCGCTTCGTTCCTTCCATCTAGGGTCGCTGGTGTGGCTGGCTGACCTCTATGTGCCTCCTCTGGTGGCCTCGTGGCTTCTATCTAACCTTTTTATTAAGGCTGGCTGGCCTTTACAGTTTTTACAGCTCCACTCTCTAACCTCTATAAATTCTTCCTTCCTCTCTAGTCTTCCTCTAAAACTTTTCTTCCTTTAACCACTAACTTCCTCCTCCTAAGCTTCAAGCTTTACACACCCTGTAATTACCTCTCTATACCCTCACTCACTTACTTCTACTATCATCATATCCATCCTAAGCCCTTATAAGTGTAACTCCAGCGGCTTTAGTTACAACCCTCTCACCACTACCGCCCGTAACCACCCTATTAACACCCCGTTAATTATCCATATTATCCCCTTTCTATCGTATCGCTAACATATCGCTAATAATAACACTAACAAGTTACCCTGCCTAACCTGTGTCAACTCGCTAAATAACCGTACTTATCCAGACTCCCCTTTAGACTATCATAAGTGCCATCCTATTCGGAGTAAGTGATTACTCTTACCGTTTACGGGGCGCTTACTGATTAATTATAGACTTAGCTTGTTACTAGAAGTGTAGTGACGGTTATGGTGATTATCTTCGTGTGGTAAGTTCTTATGTCGCTTACGCTCCGTTTACTGTCTGCTAAACTGTCTAGGGTCCAGGCTTCACCCACACCTTAAAGTGTCACGTCGCCGTCATGGTGATCTGTGCGTCTCGTAAGCTGGCCGCCGCTCTGGCTTACCGAGATGTAAGCAATTTCTTCTGTTAAGTCGCATGCGGGTTACTAACGGTGCGATAGCTGATCGATCAGTTCGATGCGGTCTGGCAGGTCTGGCTGTCTCTCCGCCCCAGTGTCAGGATAGCCAAATAATGGGCTGCCGAGCGTTCGGGCCGCAGTTAAAGCGTCCCTCCCACTCCCTCTAGCTCAGGTTCGTCCGTTGTAATTCACGGCGGTCCCAGTGGCGGTCCCGTGACGCCGGCTTAGGCTGCCCAGGTGCCTCTGCCTGCCACTCCTGCGGGTGGCTTGCAGGTCGATGTCGCTCCGCCTGCTTGGGCCCAGCGTCTTGAGACGCGCTTGGACCTTGTCCAGCGTCGTCTGACTATGCTTGGCGGTCTCGCTGGTCTGGAGGGCCAGATTACTCGGCAGTGGGCTATCTAGTTAATAAAGTTATGGGCAATTGAACTTTATGGTGTTGTGCAGGGTCCGACGCAGGAGCTGTTCCAAAAGTAGGGGTGTTCCAAAAGCCGGTCACTTAACTTATGACAAACGTGCATAAGTGCTGGATGACATGGAAACAATTTAACTGTCACCAACATAAGTCAATGAGATGCGAGACCGCAGTTCTGGGACTACAGTCCGTCTGTTGAATCCATGTAGTCTGTTGCTTCGTTGCTCACGCACATGCTTTGTCATATCTCTGTGTGTAAAAACTATAACTTGACAGCATCCAATCGCGGTACTAGCTAAGGGGCCAACAGCACCGGGGTTCTGGCTTTCCTTAATTTTGTCTTTAAGTTCCTATAGAAGCATCGGCACAAGCCGAGGCACTACACTGAACTAAGCGCTTGAGAAAGGGGCTGTGGTTGCAACGAAAACTCCGCGCAGCTATAACTTCAACTCGTACGCATAACATAAATATGCCTCGTAGTTGACACGATGGAGCTCGTCTTAGTGATAACGGGAGTTTGATTGGTCAAGACTATTCATAAGGTGTAAAAAGAACGGATCTGGCACCTTGCTAGGGAGGGCTGGGAAACAGGAGTTGGATTCTGGTAGGTCTCCTCATACTCGAGGCATCCTGTCCTCGATCCTTTCTGCTCTGGGGCAGCTGTTTAAACTTCCTTTCCAGCTTATAAATACTTTCCCATTAGGAACTTGTTGTTTTGTTTCTTAAAGCTCGGCGTCGGCGTGGTGTCGTATTGACTCGCGGGGTCGAGGGAAAAGGGTGGTAGCATGTCCTCGATCGGGCATTTCAGTCGACTGTGGGAACCAGCGTGCTTGTTCAGATCGGACAGGCTGGGAAACTGTTCGTTGCGGTTTGGGCACGCTGGCTGATCCACAGTCGCTGAATCGATCGGTTGTTGGCAATGTAGTTGGGGCTTGAGAAGATCGGAAGGTAGTGGGTGGTGACTGATATCGATGCGCCCTCGAAGATCGTTTTAGTGGAAGGTAAATGGAATAGCGCTGTCTAGAAGGCATACTGTCAGTAAATTACGCATCGTTGCATTTAGCGGTTGTTGCTCCAGCATTTGACTCAGCTGCGAGGCACCATCTTAGATAGGAGCGAGGAAGCCACACCCCAACAGCATTGCCCAGTTATACCCAAACTCACGCAAGTACGAACCGCCAAGAAAATAGGGGAGCATACCTATTGCTAGCTGTAAATGTTTTGTGGAAGTCTTTGCGGCATTGCTCGCAAAAGTACTCATCGGGACTTGACTCCTCGGTCTTGATTCCGACACACGCTCCATGTTGCCAGACCTTGCAGAGGTCGCACTGCACAAAGAACCCCGCTGCATCATCGGTGAGATCGGTCGCAAATATGGGATCGAGGGCTGTCGAGTCTTTCAACCCATGCTTCGAGTCCTCGTCAATTGGCGGGGGTCCAGGGTAGTCTTCGTAGCCGCAAATGCAGCGAACGGCTTCATCCTCGTCGCCGTTCCCCATTTCGATTGTCCCGGTTCGAGTCGCTGGCCTTTCGCGATCCTCGACCTGGCTTCGTGTATGACGGTGACTCCCGAAGGTGTCCTCAGCTGTGATTGTATCTTCTGGTGGGTCATAGACGAAGTCGTCGACTGACAAAAACTGCAAATCCGGGGAATTGAGTCTCTGGCGCTTCGACCCAAATCCCCGATCGTCGCCATCAGAACCACGATCAAGTGACCGCTTGAAGCAAAATCGCGGATTACCGTCCCTGAGCGCGCAAAGTCGCTGCGATTGAACCATCCGATCGTCCGAGCAGTCCTGCGATATTGTGTATTTCGGCGGCCCGTGCTGCGACTCTGAGGCCAAGAATCGAGATTTTCCGAGTCCTGCATGGAGGAGAGACCGGGAGTGTGCCGTCGCTTGACTATTCGGCTCAGTGCCTACTCCTCCAATTCCCTGGTTCCCAAGAGGGAAGATCCCAGGAAACAGGGCAGGCGGCCTGCCGACCATGCCAAGATGCAAACGACAAGAAAATGAGATGGCGTGACGAAACCGCGGCGACTTACTAGTTACTACGCGACCGGATATTGTGTTGAGACGGGTTGAGTGACGACTTTAGGCAGTTGCGGTTGAGAACTCTGACGGCGCCAACTTAGCTTTGAGGTGGCAGTAGCGCAAGAACTTCGGCATCCTAGGGCCAATCATCGGTTGTTCCACCCCGAGCCACGCAATGTGTCCATTGCCCGACTTTCCTGCCTGCATGCACTGCCACACCTGCGTGGGCGGCCTACCATGGACACTCTAAGACTTGCCCGGGACCTATCAAGAGCCACCAATCAAAAAATCGCAAGATGTTCGAGACCAAAAAGTCATGCTAAATATATTTTATCAGCGAACGGACAATTTTCCACCACACCACCCTCTTTACCTTTCGCAAAGTTTTCCTCCACCACATAATATGGCACCGCCTTTAAAGGAAGCGCAATTGAACTTCGCTCTTAATAGCTGTGACGAACCTGCAGGCCGCTAGTTGGCCCGGTACGGTCCGAGGGATTCCCCGCACCAGGCACTGAGTCAGGGACAGTGTCGCACTGTCCGGGGCACTGTGCTGACCAGTCAGAGAGTGCTCTGTCTTGGCAACACTGCTCTGTCACAGAGCAGACCAAGCACCACAGAGCACCGCTCTGTGATCTGTAAGCCCGGCACGACAGAGCAACAGAGCAAGGTACGAGGTAATTCTTAGACAGCTAGTATAGATAGTCATCATTATAACCACAATAGCTGTGAGGGACTCCTAGTTCCTCACGCTAGTATTATAGTATTCATTTATATCTTACTGTTCAGACTTACCTCTGTGCACTATAGTAATAACGACCTACAGTGACATTGTACCCCCGTCTAGGAGTATTAGCTTAATAAGCCGTCTTCAGAATGCCCCCAGTCTTTAGCGTCCTGCCATATGTGTTAGAAGCACTGTACTTTAGATTCTGTAGAATTGAAGGGGTTGCAACTGCGTGATTGTATTGCTTGTTCAGCTCTCTGGCTCAGCCAGAGAGCCTTCCTTATAGCTGTGAGTAGTGGCAAGCCGTGTGTCAAAGCCATGCAGTTACAATTGCGCGTCTGTAGCAATGGTTACAAATCTATTTGTTAAATTTCAAGAACTCACAAGGCTGTAGTATAGCAGCTGTAGCTCAGAAGAAGAAGTGCGTACTGGTCCAAGCCGTATTACAGTACCGTAGGCACTATAGGAAGCAAATAAAAGCTTAAATTACAGGGCAGTGCCACTGTAAATAAGGGTATCATAGCGAATATTAACGCTAGAAACAAGAGGATCTGGAAGGCAGTGCCTTATGTAATGACTGGAAAAGATTAGAGTTGCTTACTTAACTAGAATTACATACAGGAGAGGAGAGGGCCCGTTATAGGCTGTGGGAGGCTCTGGAAGAATTCCAGAGCCTTCTGTAAAGTGGAAATAACTAATACAATAATGGAATAGTATTATTCTGAACCATTCTACGTGGTTCTGTTAACGTAGTGGCTGACGTGGCCACTGTGACGTTCTAGTTAATTCTATGGGGCAGTAGCCCCATTGGATTCAGGGGGTTCCACCCCCTTGAATTCCAGAAGGATCGGAGTGCTCTAAGGGCCCCAAGGGGCCCTGGAGTGGGTTGGAATCTTCTGGAACCCCAGAGGGTTCCAGAAGATTCGGCTGGTGGTTTCAGGGTACGTAACTACACTATAGGGTACCCAGTACAGGGTACTCAGTAGCTAGAAAATTAACAATAATTAAATGCGTATTAATAAAATGTCAAACCTAGCGTTTTACAATAAAGTAAAAGTCTCCTTGCATAATAGATATTCTAATGGCTAGCTCGCAAATCGTTATATATAAAGGGGAGTTGTTAGGGTCGTTCTGAAAAAGAATCCACTTAGCTAAAAGGTCCTCTTAAAGCATAAAAAGCTTCCAGTAATATTAGTATACCGCTACGTGTGGAAAGCGGCTAACTAATAGGTTTAAGAGAGTAGTATACGGAATAAAGTACCGTCGTGCAGCCTTTTAAATTAATAGACCTGCTTTAACAACTGCGCAGGCCGTATATATATTAAATACAGTCCACCGCATCTCCAATAGGTGTCCCTACTATGCGGAGAGAATGGAAAAGTTTGCATTCGAAATGGAGGAGAAGTAAAGGTTTATTAGAAGAGGTCGAATAGAAGTGAGATTGTATACATTAGTTGAAACCAAAAGTGGTTAAAAAGTGGGCTCTTAAATTTAAGGAAGGTATAAGTATAAGTAAAATCACTTGTTAAAAGTGATGCTACACTTTAAAAAACACATTATAAATAGCTAAATCTTATCCATTTCACTAGTTTAAATACAGCTATAAGTCAGCATTTAATCTAAAAATTTTAATATAAGAAGTTGTTTAAACTTCACAAATCCAAAAATTTTATTAAATTGGCTAAATAACTAAAAATATAGTAAAAAGATAAGTTTAGCTTTACTTTAAAAAAAATGAAAATCTCCATACAATTTCTTTTTCTCTTATACAAATCTTTTTTCAATATCGCTACACCAGTTTAGAATTTTCTAAAAGTTTTAAATAAAATATTAAAACTTAAAGGATTCCAATTTACTAAAGAAATTATAAAGTTATATAGTAAATTATTTTGGGCTATTTGTAGAATATGGGGCGTGCTAAAATTTAAGCGAGCCGAAAAGGGCAGTTTTGGTGCAAATTGCAAATGTTGCATCACTTTTGGGAGGTAGTTTTACCTTCGGCTCAGATTTTCCAGCTCCAACCGTCCAGCCTTCAAGTCCCCACGCACGGACCTGAAGGGCAACAGTCCCAAAGTTTTCTTCGACGGCATGGGACCGCATCTCGTACCGTCGCGCCCAAGGAACTTCGACTGTCACCAATTGAACCTCGTCGACGGCGATACTATCACTTTCAATGTCAACAGAAAACCACGGCTCCGCTAAGGGCCGAATCCAGCGCATGCTGCAGACCATTTGCGGCAGAAGGGGCTCGCGACGCAACAACACCCAGGGCGATGACCTCAACTCTAAGAAACCAAAACAACAACCCACAACCAGCATCCCACTTCTCTCGTTCCTGCCCACGCAACAGGACCGGCGGCCACTTACCCCACCATCAACTTCATCACAACCTCAGCCCGAACACTTGGCCGCCCTCGGCACCCTCGCCCGTCTACCGCCCGAGCTGCGCCGACGTATTCTTCTGTATTCATTTGGCAACCGCACTCTCCACCTGGACCTGCGCCTCACGCATGCGCGTCTAGCCGGCACCCAACCCAGCCTAGGCGCCGTCTATGCCCACGATGGCATGAGCGCGCCGCTTGCGCGCTCGCCAGACGAGGACTTACCCCGCGAATGGCGCTGGTGGAGCAGCGAGTGCCACCGGTCGTACCCCGCCCCCCCCGGCTCATGTCCCGCAGGGGAATACGGGTATTTCTTTCCGCACCGTGACGCGTGCATCCGCGGGCGCGCGAGTTTTTGTCAGCGGTGGAATTCCCTGCCCGTGGCTGAAGGGGGTAGTAGGTGTTGTTGTATCGGAGCGATGGGCTGGCTGCGTGCGTGTCGGCTGGCGTACGTGGAAGGGATTGACGTGCTGTATGCGACCAACACATTTTTCATCGAGAGCCCCGACTTGCTGAGCGCGCTGCTCAACCCGCCTTCTTTGGGTCCGGAGCCGTGTTTCGGTACGGGTTCGGGGATCGTCGAGAGGGGATATCTGATCCGTCCGGAATCTCTGGCGAGGATTACCGCGCTCGAGTTGCGCTGGGAGGTGTTACTGTTTGGGCGCATGGGCGAAGCCGGCTGGGACTACGAGCCGCGGCAGCATGAGGTTCAGCATGACAGGAGGACGCTCGCGGCGCATCTTAGCGGGTTAGCGCTGGGGACACCGTTTACGGGTCTGATGAGCTTGGTACTTTCGTTTACCGATCATTTATATCATGATCAGCAGGTGCGGCCCGACGGGGCCAGGGACGAGATTGAGCGCGTGCTGCTGCGGCCGATCGCTGAGGCGGCGGCGTGTGTTCGGCCTAACAAGGCGGTAAGGGAGAATTATGTCGTGGTGGAGCTGCCGCAGAATGTGTTTCGGGACCTGATGGGCGATATGGGTGCCCAGGGCCTTGGGCTGGAGAGGGAGGAGAGGGGACAGGGATGGAGTGATGAAAAAGGGGTTTGGTTGAAGTATCCGATTTCTTCCACGGGAGGAAAAGAGGAGTTTTTTTATATCAAGGAAGGCATGGAGAGCAAGCTTGTCTGGGAGCCGGATCTAGTTGTCCACTTCTAAGCTCAATATACGGTTGATGAGCACTTGGTGAGCACCTGCGTGTTTGAAGTTCAAGAGACAGGAAATTATATTCAAATTCTTTGCACAAGTGTAATCGGAAATCCCGCATCCACCCCTGTCCAAAAAACATGTAATGTGCCCCTAAATCCCAACATATATATAGACATTCGCCCAAAGTCACACGCACTCATCCCCGTGGTTAACCGCAGGGTTCCACGTGTAAAAGTCACGAAGCGCAACACCCGTCGTCCCTCTGCACGAAGTAGAATTTCTTGCCCCCGGCCACGATGCCATCCTGGGCCGGCTAGGGTGTGGTATTCACAGGGGAGCAGAGCTTATACTCGTGCTTGACGGCCTGCTGGTACCACTTGAGGGAGGAGATGAGGTAATCCCCCCCGAAGAAGTAGTAGAGCTTGCACCACCCCCACCACCACTACCAGCCAGCCTCACGCAGACATAGTAATCTAGCGTCAGAGTACAGCTACTCCCCAGCGCCGGATTCTACGTGAGGAAATCTATCATCGGCAGACCCAAGTGATCGGTAATCGACGCACACGTATCCGTCCGCGAGACGAGCCAGAAGTCCTGACAATTAGAAGCAATCCCCGGTTGTATAGGGCGTGATATCCCCGTGGCCTGCTGCGTCGTTGGAACGGGGCTGCTTCGGGTAGTCGGAATGCCCGGGATGCCGACGCAGTACCACGTATTCTTCGTTATCCCCCCGCAGGAGGTGCCCACAGACGGGTTCCAGGAAATAAAATTGGCTTGTGAGAACGTGCCAAAGATGCTGGCTATGAACGCGCACCTGTCAGAGCCCGTCGCATAGTACCACGCTTTGCAAGATGAGGTTGTACCCATGGGAACGAGCGAGGGTGTGGTGGTTACCGTTGGCGGCATGGGCAACGCGTTCCAGTTCGCAGGCCATGGTGCAATACCAATATCCCGCTAGGAGGCCGTTGCAGTTGCCATTCAGAAAAGGGAGCCAGGCGAAGAATTGTTGTTGCGTGACAAAGGTGTAGGTCGCGAGGATGGTACGGCATGTGTCCCCGCTCTTGGCTTGGACGTAGGTGTTGCAGTTGGTGGGCAGGGCACCCGGAGTTAGTGTGGGCTTCCACACGATCGACTCGGGGGGGTCGGGGCCGGCGTGAAGGAGAAGTAGGGCGGGATGGAGACGGTGGCGTTGCCGGTTACGTAGGGGAGGTATAGTTGTGTTTGCGGCTGGATGTACACGCATACCCAGTAGTAGACGTACAGTCCAGAACAGTCGGAGCCTATGGCGGGATTCCAGGCCAGGAAGTCGTTGACTGACATCCAGGTCGCGTACCTGGCCACAATGTTCTCACATGTGTCTCCTGGGCTCACGTAGTGCCACTTATTGCCGTAACTGTGACGGGTTGGTAATAAGTGGGAACTAGCAAGATGACTAACGGTTAGTCAACTTGCACATACCTTTTGGTGTAGCGGGCAGTTGTAGCAGTTCCCTGTATTAGCGTATGTAACGCCAGCCCCGTCACAGTAACTCGGCCATCCGGCCTGCGTCTTAGTCGGTGGCCACTCGCTGCCCGGTGTTGGCACCGTAATGGCCTAATTGGTGGCCGGGTAGTTGGTCGAATCAGGCGTGCTGATGTTTGGCCGAGAAGTGATGGAGAATGTACTGTTGACGAAGGTGCTGGTGGTGCTTGTCGAGCTCACCAGCGGCCCGAGACTGACGCAGTAGGCCTGTCCAAGCCAAAAATTCGTCACACAGTCGTTTGACACGGCCGGATTCCACGCGATGAACTGGGCAGTGTGTTTAAAGTTCTTAAATGCCTTTTATTATCGTAATGTTTACATAAATAATGTTCTTACGCTAGTAAACTGTAACGACCTTAGGCTGTCACGCTCGGCTAGCACAGCCCGACCGATCCCCCACACTTAGGGACAGTGCGCGGAACAGTGCGACACTGTACCTGCACTGTAGCCTCCGTGCCAAGGAGTGGCTCTATTAACAGAGGCTTAAGAGAAGGTAAAGGCTAAGGGCTTCTGTTAAGAAAACCTGTGTAGTTAACAGAGGCTTAGCACACAGAGGCCAGTATAAAGTACTTCTTAGATAGTTAGTATAAATAGTTATTATTATAATTATAATAACCGTAAGGGACTTTAGTTCCTCATACTAATATTCTACTGTTTATTTATATCCTACTGTTTAGACTTACCTCTATGCATTATAATGAGACTGTGGCGCTCCATCTGTAAGTTTACCAATTCATTCTCTTCCTAGCAGTGTTGCTAACAGCTGTCCCTCTTCAGACAAGTGAAGCAAGTGCAGTGCGAACAAGTCTCCATAGTGGACGCAGACATGTTGATCATACGATCCCAAGAAGACAAGTTTCGGCTCGTAATCTTGAGTCGGAACAGATGCACTATTCTGAGCCAAGAATGTGAGTTGCAGGGTTCCCGAGCTCCCACGGGGATATTGATCACTAACTCGACAAGTGTCCGACACATTCTTTGCAGAGCCCGCTGTTGTTGACAGAGCCTCGTCAAAATTTGGATCGCCGACTTGGCTTGTGCAACTCGAGGGTCAAGGTGAGCGAAAGGTGTATCACTGTCCGAAGGGGTTCAAGTTTTTCAGCTTTCACAGTATCTACGGTAAGTTTAATTCTCAATTGTTCAAACACTGCCAGATTACGCACACCTGACTAACCCGTACCATTAACTGAAAGGCTGTTCGAACTGGGACAAACAACTGTCTCCCAGAAACCAACAACTCTTCCGATCAGGGATCGTAGCCATGGCGGGCAGTGATATCGTCAAATTCAGGGAGGGTGGGACACGACAGCGATACAACGCCCATAAAGCATGTTGGGGTCTAATGTCATAAGTGCCAGATTGGACGCCAAGGCACATGTAACAATACGCGGCTGCCAAATGTCCATGGAGTTGAAGCATACCAGGCCCACAACGTCCATAAAACCAACGAAGCACATTGTCAATTAATCGACCTTAACAAACAGCCATTCCTTCTATTCCTCTAAGCACGTGAAGCACCCCACCTCACGATTCAAATTGAGGCCCATACCACACCCCTCCAGCAATTTCAAATCTAGCATCCGCCCTTCACCACCGCCGCCTGCCCCTTGCCACTCTCATCCCTGCTCTCCGTCGCCAAAATCTCATCACCATTCTCCCCAAGCATAACAGCCGCAGCCCGCTCCTTCCCCAGCACCAAGTCCAAAATAACGCGGTACAAAACAGTCGTCTCGCCCGACGGAAGCGTCACACGGTTATGCTCGCTGTTCATAAAGTCCAGCTGGTCCTTCACGCCGAGCGGGGACATCCAGAGGTTGACATCGTCGCATCCGTTGTTCACATTGACGAGGGTGGCGTGGCCGATGTTGCGGGGGAAGTCCCAGATGTAGGAGAACTTGCAGGTGAGGGTGGTGATGGGGCCGGGTTTGAGTTGTTTGTTGAGGGTTAGGGTGAAGGTCTCGGAGGCGAGGCCGACGTGCTGGAGGGTTGTGGAGAGTGGAGCCATTGTGGTGGGTGCGGTGTGGTGTGGTTGTGGTATGGTTAGGTGGAGATGGAGGAAAGGGTGAAAGAAGGAGTGGTTTGGATTTGTTGTGAGGGCGTCTCAATGATACTTATATGTTTTCGGGCTCTGTCAGAGTTCTGTGAATTTGAGTCCAGAGCTTTAAGCAGATGCGGAAGTTAGGTATCAGAGCCCCTAGCTTGACAGAATCGTTCGACTGCATCTTCTTCAACCAATGTTCTGGCTGGCTGCCCGCTCAAGCCGTGTCTTCCCTCCAACTGCCCGCAACTCGGGGGCTAAGCAGCGATCGAAGCAACAGAGGTTCCAACTGGACAGCATCCTGTCGGCGACAAAGACGGTCGCATTGGTGTATCGACAGCTGTGCGCTAATTGGACATTCCACGCCCTAGACTGCTGCTCAGCCAGCCTCTTTCCGACCTACTGTACAGTTATACGAGTTTGCGTTAATGCCAAGTCTACCGCTATAAAGAGTGCGACCTTCATCAGTTCGGTTAGTTCGCTTTCTCACGTTGGCTGTTCGAACTGGGACGGATTGCGGTCTCCCAGAAAACAACAACTCTTGCGATCAGGGGCTTCCGGTTGATCGCAACCCCTGAATTGCCACATCGGGTTAGATGCACAACCCTTGTTCCAACAACCCGAGTGCCAAGAAGCGGCTTGGACAAGAACAGGCAACCACTGCGGGGAGCTGGGTCATCACGAAAACATTGTCTTGCACCTTTGTCCCATTTTCTCACAATCCGAATCACTCCCATCCGCCACCAACTTCCCATGATGGCGCACGCAAGCCCAGACAGAAAGCGGCAGCGTGTTGATGCGCTAGATACCAGCAATGACAACGGCGAAACAGGCCCAAATCTGCCAGGTGCCCTGTTTTTGGCCCCGACCGCTCGGTGGTGCTCAGTCGCACACCCGGACGCCGATGTAGGCCACCGATTAGGAGTAAGTTGGGACGCGGAGAAGATCAAATGCTTCCTCTCAGAGGAACAACGGAACGAAGCCGCCTTGGTTCAGTCGCTCACTGACGGCACGGACCTTACCTTTGCCTCGAAACTCCACCCGCTCATTTTCGATGTCGATTCCGGGCCAGAGTCGGTTGCCCTTCGATCACTGCCGTTCCTCCGGAGGCTTGTGTCGAATTCCGACGGGGCTTTGGACGAGTACAGGGGTTGGAGCATGGACAAGAAACGCATTGTCGCCTTAGGGGTTCGGGATCTCTATCTGGCGAACACCTCGGGGCTTCTCAACGAGGATGAAAACGGTCTCTTGGCCAAATTTGTTGATATCATCGAGGAGCCTTTGGCCGGTGAGTCCGTTGTGGTGGAGGGCATGGAAGTCAGCTTTTATCCCTCGGCCAGTTTCAAGACGGTCAAATTTATCGAAGATCTGGACTCGAAACTGGACCCAAAATGGGGACCGTACTTTGCTCAGATGTCTGAAATCCCCCGACTGTTTACCGTCTTCGTTAACCCGGCCGAGCTTTCGTTCCACAACTTCGAAAACATCGTGCCTTTGGACCGGTGGATGGAAACGAAGCTCCCTTCCGTGTCCATGGAATCTGGCGCGCCGCTCGAACTCACCGACATCCAGGACGTCCACCCCGGACAGCACATCTGGACAACGAAGCTACGCGGAGCCAGCTCCCAACTCCTAAAAGAACTCCCTCGCCTCAGCCTCTTCGTCGCCCCCCTCAACAAATCCACCCGCGGCGGCGAGCGATTCATCTTCCACTCCACCATCCTCTCCACGGCTCTCACCGCGGCAATCTCCTCCAGCACCCTCCTCCCACACCTAGCAGACAGCGACCCCACCGCTTCCGACTTTGCCTTCGTCAACTACGTCTTCCGCTGCAACCGCTTCGCCCCCGGAGACGCCAAGTTCACCACGCACCGCGACACGCCGTACTATGACGGCGCAAGATCGCAAGTCAGCAAGTACACGCTTCTGATCTACCTCAGCTCCGGCAAGAACCCCGACGGCGTCCTCGAAGTCAACGGCACGACACTGACGGACATCGAAGAGTTCGCTTGCGTCATCTTCGACCAGCGCCATGAGCATGAGGGACGGCCGTTCGTTGACACCGACAAGGTCTTTCTGCGGACGGAGCTGGTCTTCAACGACAAGGGACTCGCGAAGAATCCGAAGATTGCGTCGCTGTTTAGTGAGGCGTGCTACATGACGGGGCAGAGTGTTCTCGATGAGAGCCTCGCTTCATATACGCACGAGTGCTTCGAGCGGGCGAACTCGCTTCACTGGGCGGTGGAGAGGGAGGCGGCCGAGCCGCCAGTGTATTTGTATAAGCAGTACCAGGGGGTTAAGTTCTTGACGAATGGGCATGATTACTGGTTTGTGAAGGGGGGAGATAGGGGGCCTGATGTGGCTGACTGTGCTGTTGTTGCGGTGCTGGACTACCTCAACTGTAAGGTTAGTGACCAGGGGCCATTTCGCGCTTTGTGTCGGAGCACGACGATCCGAGAGGATATTGCGAATACTGAGGATGCATTTCGACTGATGTCCTCTCGGGAAACTACACCCAACCAGCAGGGGGAAACCACCCGACTGGGACGCGTGGAAGAGGAAGTAGTCGAAGGTCTCTTCAAGGAAAGCCCCAGTGAGCCGTTCGCGGGGAGATCCAAACCCTTATGGGAAGACGACGAAGATGACAAAGACGAGGACGAAGAAACCAACGACGGCTGCTGCCCCCTGCACTGCTGGACGACCTTCAACGCCTGGGAAAGTGAGGAGGTGGCAAAAGAGTACCGCCGCTGCCGGAAGTTCACACAGAACAAGCTGTTCGGGACCCCACTGATCCTACTGGGCAAGAAGATGTTCATCAACGAGAAGCAAATCGAGATCAGTGGCGACAAGGTCTTCATCCACTCATCTGATACTGAAAGTGAAGCACCAAGACCCAACTTCGCCGCCTGCTGGGGCGATACTGGGGCCGAGATCTTTGTTGATGTTGGCCAGGAGGTACCGGCGCCCAAACTGCTGGTTCCGCCGATTTCCTTCCACGAGTACGAGGGCATGGGGTATCACATGGTGATGGCCTTTTTCCGCAATGACTGGATGGTTCAGGTTGACTATTCCCGGACGATTCCTGTTCCTGTTGTTATAAATGATGTGCCGGAGGAACTAGAGGACGAGGATGTTGGTGGTCCGTTTTGGCAGAAGGTAAAAGAGTTGGCGGGGGATAGGGAGGAGGAGTTGCAGGGCAGTTTTTGGACGAGAGAGAGTGATGATGAGACCACTGATGATGAAATGTGCAGCGATCGCCTACTCTAGCTTAATGATATGGGGAGCCACTATCCTCTTCCAGGCGTCAGCCTTCGTGGCCGAGGCATCCATCTGATCAGGAACATCAACCAAGCGGAAAAGGTTGACTTTGAATCCGACCTGGATTATCCTCGGCAAGTAGAGACCCCAGTTTTCGGTTTCCATGTCCGAAAAGTCCTCCTGCTCCCCCTTCCGCCAAGCCTGGATCAGGAAACTCCCCAACCTCCGGAAGGCCATGGTTGAACAGCTGACCCTCTCCAGCAGCAGTCCCCGTAGAGTAACCTGCCAATTGTGTATTATGAATGGGTCGGCTGGCTCGAGGGTCAACGGCAGCAGGTAAGCTGGCGCCCGTACGCTCGGCGACACGATGGCGATGTCCCAATACAGCCGAAGCTCCATCGGCGGTTCGCCCCCAAGAGCCTTGGTTCGGTCGCTCGGGTCGTCGGCAAGACTCCAGCACGGGCCCCAGATGGTCAGAGACGCCGGTGAGCCAGGAGCGACGCCAAGAAAAGGGTCGCCCGCGATCGGGACAAGATGGTGTCCTATGACGGCAGCGAGGAGCTTTACATTCTTCCGCATACGGTAATCAGCATAGACTCGCCCATCTACTGATGCCCAGGACCACGACGGCGCTGTAAATCCATCCTCCCGTTGCGTAGATGTAGGGCGAGGCTCTGCCACCTGCCAGATAAGCTGGCGTTCGAGATATGGCCTCCACAGACCAGCGAGATA
>Ga0247758_1000602_pt1 | contig 31496 bp, 28 predicted proteins | sample UWRJL156409C4_FD_180950 | JGI IMG/M metagenome (GOLD analysis project Ga0247758, IMG submission 180950) | Plant litter microbial communities from Arlington Agricultural Research Station in Wisconsin, United States - UWRJ-L156-409C-4 | ecosystem: Environmental > Terrestrial > Plant litter >... | reverse complement strand
AGCGTCAGAGACCAAACAAAGCCCAGGAGAAGAAAAGCGCAAACCCACCGAAGACAGCATACGTCACAAGCCAGAACTTAGGAGACTTCAGCAGATCGAGCAGCACGCTGCGATGCCAACCCTCGGCCGGCGGCTTCCGGATCAAGTTGGTCTCGACCAACAAGTTTCCCAGCAGCATGAGTGCAAAAAGGATACCCGAGAGGGCAAGTATTGCCGTCTGCCAAGGAAATTTGTCGAAAAGCATCTGGAGTAGCAGCGAGAAGACGATTCCGCCTACTGCGGCACCTACTGTTACGCATCCGGTCGCGATACCCTCCTGGGTGCTGAACCATTGGCTCACGATGGAGAACGCTATGGTCGTGGGGGTTGCTGGATTGCATGGTTGAGAATGTGTCAGTCAACACCGCCACTTCCAGAGAAAGGGAAAAAAACCAATCACACACCAGCAGAGATGCCCGCGACGATGAAACATCCCATTAGCTGCCCATATGTCGTCGAGAAGGCCAGGCCAATAAACGAGGCCACATACACAACGCTGGTCAGGGGCAGCAGGCACTGAAGCCCAAACCGATCGAACAGCGAGCCGGCGAGGACTCCAGCAAAGCAATCTAAGGGAAAACAACCGTTAGTTATTCCTCTTCCAACGTTCGTTTGGTGGTATTAGAAAGTCTCGGACGTCGTTACGCTCCTCTGCGACGTCCAGGGCGGCCATAGAAGACCAAAAGGGGTGTCAAAACACGGTGATTTGCCATACCCAAGAAGCCAAAAATGGATGTGATCCATGATATCTCGCTCTCTGTGTTCTCGGCGAGCTGGTGTGCATGCCAGTATGTCTGAAAGAGACCGATACTGCTGAGCAGGCCGTAGACAGAGACGGTAAGGCAAAAGCAGCCGAACATAACCTTCCAGGGCCGGAGCCCGGTGTCGAGTTCAAAGACATATACCGCTTGGCTTGCAGCAAGGCTACCGCTAGGGCTGCCGCCAGGGGGTCCTTCGTCCCCGGTACTCGGTGCATTTGGCGTCGATCGGTTCTGCTGGCTCAGCTCCTCGAGACTGTACGGCCTACCGGACAGGCACAGTTCTTGTCAGTTATCATATTTATTTTGAGTCTTTTTCGAGCTGGATGGAAATGGTAGACTTAGCCTACTCTGTGCCAGAATCGCCTTTGACTGTGGCGCGGGGGCCAATGGGAAGTTGAGCACCAAACATGACTGGGCTGTTGAAGGAGGCGTCTCCGATCTCTGGAGCCTGGTCTCTATAAATGAGAGGACGGCGGCAGGTTCGACACGGTCAAAAAAATCTCGGGCCCGTAACTTCTCCCGAACTGCATCCACCTCGCGCTTGGTAGGAAAGAACGACTTGGAAGATCAGGGCAACAAAGCGAGGACGCGGAACCAACCCCGGAAGAGCTGGCCATATTTAGTACCCAGGTTGGCGAGGGCATGCTCCTTGACCCATCATTCGACTCATATCAGCCATATGCAGTCTGTACCCTCAGAACTGTGGATGAGCTGGTAAACGGCGCAGAGGGCAAACGACATAAGTGAGCAACCGCCATTACCACCTCCTTTTATGACCAACAACTAACCGAAGACGTGACAAACCAAAACAGCAAGCAGACTGGTGGCCATCAGAGGGTTGCAACCGCCGGGGTGAAGTGTTCTTTTATTAGGCCCTCCCATACGCATCCGATCGTCCTCGCGCGGGAACGGGGGAGACGGGTGTTATCAGGGGCCGCGGTCAGGATCCATTACACTACTCCACCCAACTGCTCGATCGGCGCGTCGCGCTCGAACCTCATCCGAGATAGAAGGAATCGATCGTGGCGATGAAGTAGATCCGATGAAGCGAGTTGATTGCTTGCCTCAGTAAGTGTATGGGATGGGAAGCAACCGTTGTGCGACCTTCAACGTCTCATTCCCTCGAGCGGAGCCTCCTTCGGCACCGAGAAGACATCAAATCGACCGCAGTATTGGAGGCTGTGAGAAGGAGAAGCATATAAAGCTGCCTCACCCCTAGCATATTGCCCTCCAGGACAACACCCTTCCAGAACAACACCTCGCCCTCTCTGGTCAAACAGGCCGATCCTTGACCCTTCGTTTCACGACCACCCAAGCAAGTCCAGGAGTATCCAGTGACAAACACGCAACCTCATCACTTGCACTCGGTCGACATGCTCTCCAAACTCTCCCGGTCCAAGCACTCGCTTGGCGGTCCAGCCGTCACGTTGGGGTTGACCGTGAAGCGCGGAGCTGGCTCACTTCCGCGGCAGCAAGCTCAGGCCACTGACATGAACAACACCCTCAACACCAACCAAGCCGGCATCACCCCCCTCCTTACCAATGTCCGCAATCTACCTGGCCCCCCTTTCGCCGGACGAGGTATCTATCCCAACACACCCGTACCCCCTGAAATGACCAACATTGATCATGCCGCCAACGTGCATCTCGCATCGGTGGCACTCCCAAAGAGCCGTGACGAGTTTTGGCGTAAGGTGGCTATCTGGGAGAATGTGTCGGCGGATGACTTCCTCTCATATCGCTGGAGCGTAAGTTGCTCATTATTTCTACTGTTGATATGCCACTTCGGGCACTGTGTAACGTTGAATCGCATGCAGGTTGCCAACACTGTTCAGGGCACAGCCAAGCTCTCGAGGTTCCTTCAAGCAGTGATTCCTGAGACGGTCCCTTTCGATAAGTCAAGCTCACAGGTCCAGACCCGCGAAGAGTTCATCAAGGATGTCCTCGACGGCGTGACTGCTGCCACCATGGCCATCCGTATGACGTGAGTCTTGGTGTGAACCAGCAGCCACCCTGGCGTAGGCTAACAAACGCGGCAGGCCGTATATTCTGAGCCGGGTCAACTGGGCCGATCCTCGGCACGACCCCATCGTTCGCCAGTTTTTGCCGATGAAGTCACTCATGGTCCCCGATCACCCGAAGTTGGCCCTCGATTCCCTCCATGAGACCGCAGACTCGCCCGTCAAAGGATTGGTCCATCGGTATCCTGACAAGGCTCTGTTCTTGCGCAAGTCCCCGCAGCCCCCCTGTATGCAGGTTGTATTCTAACACATTTTTAGCCACATCCGTGTGTCCAACATACTGTATGTTCTGCACCCGCTCATACGCTGTTGGCGCAGACACCGATACCGTGACCAAGGCTTCCTTGAAGCCGACCCGCAAGCGCTGGGAAGAGGCATTTGCCTACATCGAGAACCAGCCCGGACTGCATGACATCGTTGTATCCGGCGGTGATTCATACTACCTGCAGCCAGAGCAGCTGAGACTTATTGGTGAGCGTCTCATCAGCATGCCGAATATCAAGAGATTCCGCTTCGCCTCCAAAGGACTGGCCGTAGCCCCCACGAGGGTTCTCGACCAGTCTGATGGATGGGTCAATGCCCTTATCGACATTTCCAACCAAGCCAAAAGGGCCGGCAAGGCAATGGCGTGGCACACGCACTTCAACCACCCGAACGAGATTTCATGGATTAGCTCCGAGGCTAGCCAGAAGCTGTTCGAGGCGGGTGTCATGGTTCGCAACCAAACGGTCCTGCTCCGCGGTGTGAACGATGACTTCGAAACAATGTCGACGCTGGTCCGCAAGCTTGCCGACAACAACATCTCCCCGGTATGATCCCGCCGAGCCTAAAGGAGTTGAGAACCTCTGATGCTGACGTGCATACTCGCAGTACTATGTCTACCAGTGCGACATGGTCGAGAGGGTCGAACATTTGCGGACGCCGCTGCAGACCATCCTCGATATCGAGGCCAAAATGCGCGGCTCTATCGCTGGTTTCATGATGCCCTCGTTTGTCGTCGATCTTCCGGGCGGGGGCGGCAAGAGGCTTGCTTGCTCTTTCCAGTCATACGACCGCGGGACCGGTATCTCGACATACACCGCTCCTGCCGTGACAGGTCGCGACAAGGAGAACAAAATCTATGAGTACTACGACCCAGTTGGCTCTGGATACAGCGCTGCGGTGAGCAAACCTGCGATTTGACGGCGAGTGTCAACTGGTACCCGGGTCATGTGGTTCCCTCCAGGAATGGCAACGGTTGATTTGAGAGCGAGGGTGGCCGGCGCATGCGTACGAAAACGCCTTCAACATAGGGATTCCTGTAGCCGTGGGGGGCGATCTTGATGGGTATGATAGTCGGTAGCAACGATGATTTTGATCCGTGGGGTTGGTTCATGCTCTCATGTGCTTGGCGGATTTTGGATGCAGAGTTTCGGATCGACAGCAATAGTGGGGTCCAATCAATTTGGTTGGCAGAGATGCTACGTTCTAGACCATTGTTACAGTATGTGCAAGTGCACCTTTACTCCTGCCTCGTCAGTCTGATTCCGTCACGGTTTGATGAACAGTCTTGAGGAAGCAACAAGCGGCGACGATGCGGCGGTGGTTGGGGCGGCTGCATGGCTAAGATCTGGGCCCGCTGATTGGTTCCCCAAGACTTTGGCGTGGGGTTGATGCGGGCAGGGACCAGGGTTGAGGCAACAAACTGTTTGCGTGCCATCGAAGAATAGCAATTGCTGGAGCACAGCACAACTGCATCTTCCAGATCGATACACGGGCTCGATACTGCAGGCTGGGACCATTTCCCTGGAGTCTGATGATTTCTGGATGATAACCGTCGGTTGGAGTTCGACTTTCCCCACGCCACTTTACCGGGAGCCCGTTGCCACTGGGCTCTTTCCCTGCTGGACGATTACGATACCCGTTGACGTTCAGCTGGGTATGAGACCTTAACTGCGAAAACTTCCGTGAACTAGATAGACATTGTAACGGCCATGAGTGCAAGTCCATATGGGCCCCGTCTCTGGGTGCTGTTGGTGATGAGCCCTCTACATTGGGTGTGCGGGCTGGGTAAAATACCACAGTTCTGTGGAGGGGCTGTTTTCATGGGTCTACTCTATGGTCACGGGCCGCGCTCTGTCTCTTCATTTTTGAGATATCGCCTTTCCCGACGACCCACAAGGATCTTTGGAGCAAACAACTTCTGCTCCCGGCCCGTGATCACCTCAAGATCTGGCAAACTAGGGGCCGAACAGTGTCCTACGGGCACAGATCAAACCGACCCCTGTGCTAATGGAATCGCGGTGCTTCGACGTACTGTTGCCGCAAAGAACTACGTAGCAAGATATTCTAATGTGTATTAGTTGCCCGGAGCCCTGAAGCCTTCATATAAGCAAGGCAACTCGCACAGCCGTACCACCCCAACATTGGTCTTTGTGAGAATGACCTGATCTGTCGTGATCGACAAGGGCTATGCCATTTTCAGAAGGGTACCGGGTATGGAGCCAGTTCCGCGCTGGGTAAATATATGATCGCTTGATCGCTTCTTGGTCAAACCCACAGCCGAAGCTCTGCATTGACAGCGGCAGATGAGTTCCCAACCCTTCAAATGAGGGCAACGAAGAGGTGCTGGCCGACTGCAGAGGCGGGAAATGCAGATCGCCTAAATACCATCGCAAACCCGTTTCTGTAGGCGGCATTGGTTTGTTGTCATCCGCTCGGGTAAAAGAAAACAGACAGCAGCGCTTGTGAGAGCTCTGACAGAGCAGTCGCTTGCTCGATGTCGAGGTTTCTTCAACGTTGCTCTGCACAAAAGCCGTAGTGCGAGCTGTGTGACTTGTTGGCGAACCCGTGACTTGGCGGCATCTTCAACGAGGACCGCGATGGGACGTCAGGAAATGGCGGTAAGTTTTCCCGGGCAGCGCGACACAGGGGATGCGTCTCTTCTTTCGAAGTGGATATGGAATCTGGAAGTTTGTTGTTGTTTCAACCCGCGACGCCTAATACTGCAAGCACCGATGCAGTCATGCTGCAGGAACATACTTGCTGTTCCCGACTCAGAGACTTCACTTCGACACGTGTAAAGCATCCTGTGGTGCTCTCTAAACAATCGGGCGCCTTGTGGAGTTTGGATAGCGGCAGGGCAGTTTAAGAAGTCTTGGCCCACCTCTGTTCTTGGTTCGTGTCGCCTCCTGCATCTTAGTGTTAGCCACACAACCGATTTCCTCATTTAGCTCTCCTCAGTTCGCTCTTCTTGCAATTGCTTTGTCTCTAAACCGCCTGATTCTGACTACAACAGCTGGGTTCGCTGTCTGGAGGCGGAGGGGGAACGACAAGATGGCAGGCTGGTTGGACCAAGCACTGGTGAAGGCATTTGGCTCCCTTGGATGGGCAACAACGGTCACCAATGACGAACCATGCGGGAACGGATCGGACAAGCGCGGTCCGCTATCGCGACGGGCGGGAGTTGTGCAAGGAATTTGCCTGTGGCAGCTATCAGCCACGCAGCGCCATACTGTTCGAGATTAATAACAGGCACAAAGTTTGTCTGGTTGAACAGTTTCTGAAACACTGTCGTTGTTCACCGGCGCTCGGAAAGATGTTGTGTCAGCGTTGAACAAGTTTCCAGCCCCTTGGCTCGCCCAATTCAGTTGCTCTGTTTCAATGCACGCTCGAGCCGTGGGTGTTGCAGCTGCAGGGAAAGCAGCTCTGACAACTGCCCGATGGGGGTTCCGTGTTTCCTTGGAGGTAAGGTAGGTTGACATGAGATGGAGAGACGGGGCCCACCGAGCCGAATCCATTCATTAACAGTCGCTCAGAAATTTGTCGAGACCCGCCGTGGTTGGATTGCGGCATCTGCGGAGGTGATCGCCGCCCGGGTCTATCTGGAACCAGGAGGGAGCAATGCAAGAACTCCTGTCGGCCGGCATGGTTTGCATTAAGTTCCACCACCGCCCATATCTTCATCGCTCTCTGATTTCTGCTTATAGGTGGCGGCGGCTTCGCAACATTGAGCGTTGGTGGAAGCGTAGATTCAGTTCGCCTGGCTCACCCCTGCCCGTTCTGTTCCTGGCTGTTGGCTCAAGTCCCGCTTTCCGCAGCCCCGGCCCACATCCCACTGGCAGGACCCTGGCATGGAAGGCACAACAGGGGCTATCACCGCCTCGGCGCTCTCACTCGTCACTGCTCGCGGTAGCGAAATGGGACTTGCCCCGGAGCATGATGGCGCTATTTCTAGCACGGCGACGTGTCCCGCGACCGCGAATCGCGTGGCCAGCCTTGACGCCCCAGTCACTCTGGATTCCCTGGTGGACACCAATGGCACGTCTTGGGGTCGCCTTCTGCCCTGGCTCCTGACGACGCCAGGATTGCGAGGGTCTTTAGGATCCTTGATTCCCCAGACATCCCCGAGCTTAGATTTCGTCAGCGATCTCAGTCGGCTTCCCTTCTTGACCAACATCAGCGTCGACCAAACCCATACCGCCGCCAGCGACGGACAGCCCGGATCGACACGCCTTTATCTTGACACCGGAACTAGCCTCGACCGCGCCGTATCACTCCCTGACGACTGTCGTTCCCCATTCAAGAGCTTCTACTTCTCTCCTTCGGCCTCGACATCGAGCCTCGCATCCGGCAGCGCCTGGGCCTCGGAGAGACCCAGCCGCGACGAAGCCAACATGCCTGGTCAGATCGTTGAGCCGAGAGCTGGTCCTCCCGCTGCCCTCGGGGTGACGGAGGAATACTTTGCGAGGCCATCAACCTCTGCGCCCGCCGTCTCCGACTCAACGAACGAAACGCAATGGCGCCCACATTCAGCCCGAAGCGGACGGCCAGCTAGTCCCATTTTTGCGCGCTGGGTTCGACGACACCAATACCATTCCCATCGACACCACAGTGGACAGCTGCAGCCGCGTGGCTCGACAGAGAGCAAGGTTAGCGGCAGCAGTTCGGCCGCCATCAAGCAATCGCCCGCGCGTTCGAGACCCAGCAGCGTACAGAAACGGCAATCCCACATGGGAGGCGTCCCTCAAATGACGCGAGAAGAGTTCGAGGCGTTGCCCCTCGCAATACGACGGAAGGTGTGTTATTTCGATTTCCGTGTTTCCTCGTGTTAGTCGCGAAAGCACATGCTTCAAGCCCACATTGAACACGCTGTTGCTCCTTTCTGGCGGCAAGAAACCGCCCTAAAACGGCGGCATCGCTCACTCAGACCCCCATCCGCCCTGCTATTGGCTCTCCCTGCGTTGTCTTTCTCTGCACCCGAATTCCCTCTTCACACTGCCCGCACCTTAGCTTGCCCAATTGGAGCGTGTTTCTTGATTATCTTCCCACGATTCGCACGTTGACGCGCACCCTTCTCCCATCTCGCTTGACCATTGAGAGACAAGGGAGGCTGGGAGTGGCCGTCGGCTGCTGCCGTCAACCTTCGCAATGTCTTGGGACTATTGCTGCAGCCCAGTTCTGGGCTCCAGGTTGGTCGGTGCCAGGGTCGAGTTCCACGGCGAACCTCATGGGGGTTCACGGTGCGCTGGCAAGGCCAAAGGTCAATATCGCTCTTCTGGGATTTTGGGTTCTGTCGCGCTTCGTCAATCCAGCTACCTATCACGCATGGCATAAGACCTGGGCCTTGAGGTTTTCCGTCGGGTCTATCCTCATGAGAGACCGCGCTTGGTATCGGACAGGCAGTCGAGATGGCCCGTTACGATCTGTCAATCCTCTTCTCGCTTCCCCACCAACCACCTAGATGGACCAAATTCCTTTTTTTGGGTCCCGAGATTCTTGCCTCCTATCCAGTGGTGGATCAATATGAAATAGGCGCACCAGGTCCAGTGTCGTGGGGGGCAAGTGTACCCATTGGCTCCTCGGCGTTGAGATGCATTGTTCGTCGTTTCGTGCCTGGGACGATCAGGCTACTTAGGCCGGAGGGGTGCAGGACACCCACGGCGCTGCACCTTCACCGCATACGTTTTGGCCATCGCGCATGCAGGTCCATCATACTAGGCCGCATTCCTCACCCACCCCCTTTCGCTTTCCGCCACGGCTGCAGCAAGTTGCTGTATGTACGTAGCTGCATTGCAATTCACCCGCTTAGCCCGTCAAGCAATGGACAGATAGAGCTAGACGATAGCTGGAGGGGTGGGCCAGCTTGGCGATTGAATGATCGGCTCCCTTAACCAAGAACCGAGACGCACCTTCTTATATGTTTTCTCCTGTACCTCTCGCTAAATACTTGTTTCTTCCCGCAGTATTTTTCGACACTCGAACGACTGCGTTTTGCCCGTGACTCCGGTCATGTTGAAGGTATTTCGCAACACTACGACGACATATCCCACTTCAAGCGGCGGAAACCGCGCCAGGATCGCAGCGTCTCAGAGCAAATCACCAATCGTATAACACGCCAGAGCTCACTTCTCGACTCTCGGTTCCAGACTCCCGATTCGTCCCCTTCATGTTCGTCATTTCCTGACAAGGTACGCAAGAGAGAATACTCTCGCGAGGAGCAAGTCGTCCTTGCGAGTCGCTTGCGTGCGAGCGTCATCTTGGACGCCGCGGACGAGGCTATCTGCAAACTTAACAGGCGAGCCAGCAAGAACCTCGTCACGGATAGCGGCCTTCTCAGTCCATCTGTCTCATCGAGACGAGAAAGCATGGATTCCCGTCTGGGTTCGGAGAGCCACACAGACGGAACTGGTGACGGAGATATCCCTCAGTCATTTTACGATACCTTTCGATGGCTCGACGAAGAAGAGGACCTTGATTTACGCCTTTTTCTAGACGACTACCATGCAAATCTGCGGGATAACATCCCATCCCCAACAAAGCAACAGAGGCCATCGTTTCGCCGACACCTATCAATCTCAAAGATTCCATTTGGTCGTAACTCAGTTTCGATGAGCCGGCCCGCCACCAAGGATGCTGCAACGCCGACCTCTCCACTACATAGCCCAGCAGGAAGCATCGCAAATCCCATCGCTCATACAAGACGGAAATCTCGAGCTTTGTCGCTCATCACGCCAAGGCACGCTGCACAGGACTCGGTCTCGACTTTTGACCCAGGTGCCGCTCATTATCAGGACCCCGAAGCTCGGTTAAAGTTGCGGGTGTACCTAGCGTCGCCACAGAAATTTGACGAGGCAATCGAGTTCGGGTTCCCATCCGCCGATGTCCTTTCGGCGCCGGGGATTGGAAAGGACGGCGGGTTTTTGCACCAGAACCATGCGAGGCAGAAACTCTCGGACGGTTCTTCAAACATGCGAACTTTCCTGGCCGATGATGATGATGACGACGACAACATATCACTCAATAGCGACCAGATATCCCTAGGGGATCCAGAGTCCCCGAGGACTCCACAGGCTACAGAGAGCAAGCCAGGCGCTATCCGGCCCGTCCGCGTCTTCCCGAACGATACGGCGTCTTCGAAGGATAACAACAGAAACGTCTCGGAAGGTGGTAGCTACGCACAGGCACCAGCCTCATCGCGGGAGATGACGCTGCGAATGACATTGACGAGGCCTGACCTCCGAGCACACGAAGAGCAGATCTATGGCTGGCAGCAGAAGCAGGGCTCGCAGCAAGTGAGCCGAAGGTCTACGGCGGTTTCTCCGGCGATGATGGAAAGTGCCACATATATTGGGGACACATCTCACAAGGAGAGCATGGACAGAGGTGCAAGTCTTGACTGGAGCTCGACAACCGCTGATAAAGGCGTCATGAAGCGATTCTGGAACCGTGTGCGGCGAGGTTGAGAAGCTATATTTTGGCAGACGGCCCCTCAACACTGTTTATTTTACTCAAAGTGCCCCACATACGGGCTGATATTCACGCATTGTCAATCTCCGACATCTTGTGCCGATCATGTTTAGACCCTATCTCCTCTTTAGCCAATTTTCTATTGGCAGAGGTTTCCTTTGTGCGGCTGGCAGACATACAACGGGGTTGTGGGAACTGCTTGACTGGCTTGGACTTGTTTTTTTTTTTTCAGAGGCAAGGCGTTTGGTGTTTCGCTTCTGGTTGGGCATACCACATTTGTTTGGCGAGGTCTTGTTTATTATTATGAATGTTGACCGCGATCAGGCTGCTCCTCACGGGGCGAGCTCAAAATACCACGGCGCTTTACTGTTCACATCATCATGAAGAGTTTAAAGGGGTGTGATATGCAATCGTTGTTTCTGCTTACTGGTCTTTTGCCACGTTTCGACAGGGCATGATCGTTCTCCCCCTCGCCCCTACTTCCCCGACCCTCGATGGGACGGTGAGCAACCCCGGTTCTGCCCAGTTTACACAACAGCTGCGGCCAGGCAGGGGGCGGCTTCGGCCCACGACGGAAAGGGTTATGATACCCTGTGGTGCAGGACTCCTTCACAGCGACGGCACGCTGCCCTATATCATAGCATTTGGGGCTATAACAACTCCCTCGCCTCGTGTCGAAAGCAAAAGCGCCAGGGCACAAACCTCGACGTTGCAGTCTTGGCGGCAGCTGTCCTACTCTGATACCTGGTGTGGGAATGTGCCTGCCTGAGGAGCCGGGCACCGGCAGCTTGGTGGCACGCCCGGGCCCTGGAGAGCCATCGACTTCTGGGACGTGCGTGCTTTACCGGGGAGCCGACTTGACACTAGTTTTGTAGCTATGTGTACGCACTGCTTGGTATGGTGGTATAGGGTCGTTTACTATTGTCACGTTGGCGCAAGTGGGTGGCATTCAGCAAGAACGTTGGCTTGGACGTGTCGTCCGTACACACTAGATGTCACTGCTTGCTTGTACTGCGTATGGGCTCCCTGCATCACCCCCTCGCCCCTTAGCAAGGGAGGAACCCAAGAGACAACGTTTGATACGTCGAGCACATGCCGGAGTGTACCGAGTTGTCGAGTCGCACCATGGGACACTGTAGACAGTGTTTTAGCGTATCCAGAGAATAAATCGCTTGGGTTCGTGGCTGTCGACAGCATCGTGGCAAGCAAGGAGGGAGGGATGTCAAAAGGAGAGGTGGGGCAAGGCCCCGAGTGGGCCCGTGTCGAATGGGTCCAGGGGAGGGCCCGAGCGGAGTCACTCCGAGTGATCGATGCGCATCATTCACACGCGGTGGAACGAGGGGCAGGTCAGATACGTCGGAAAAGAATCAAAATTTTGCGGGGGGAGGGGTCGGCTAGGTGTATTCCGTCACTATTGGCAGCGGATGTATCTATCGGGAAGTGATGGGAATATTGGAAAATCAAAGAGCAGTTCAAGCCACTTCGGTCCTTGCAGGCGTGACAGCGAGGCCTGTGCGTCCGTCTGGGCTGTCAAGGGCACTTGCTGACGGATCATGAGGCCGACTGACAACTCAACGGCGTGAACGGCTAGGCCACGTTGGAAGAAGGCATGATGATCTGCTCAGAATGAAGTTGGCTACAAATGCGGACCGCATCCCACACAAATGTTCATCATCAATGGACGCGGCGCCAAGGAGCAGCATCCAAGGTCATTATTCTTGGGCTAGACCCGAAAAGAGCTTCTGGCGCGATTTCAATTTGTGCGCGGGGAGGCGTGTGACGATTTTCGCAGGCTGTACGGACTACCTACTGCGCTAGGGAGCGCGGCTCCGCTTGAGATGCCAGAGACGTACCGGTATTGTGTGAGTGAGATAGAGATGGGCCGCCACGCATTGAGATCAATTTCACCACATCACATTCTCGCAAGCTGAGTTTACTGCGTACTGTGTGGAATAAGTATCGCCAAGGTTGAGAAGAAGGAAAGAAACCGAAAAAGGAGTGGAGACGAGAATGGTAATTACAAATATGGGCTGCATGGATAGATCTCGAAATCTTTCATTTTTGACAAGTTCTGAAAGTTCCAATAATAATTCAGGTGGACAGGGTCACAATATCCCGCCCGTTCTGCGCGGCGCCTAGATTGGATCAACAGTGACATTGTTCTTTCAGTTTGCAGATGCAGAGAAACTTAGGAAGTGTGGGGGTTTAATAACTGGAAGTGAAAGGGAACTCTTTCGGAACCCCCAAAAATGGCTGTGTTGCCGCCTAAGCTGGAACCAAAGAAACTCATCGAACGGTAGCTGATCGGCGGCGTCGGCGTCGAACGTGGCCCATGGGACGGAGCGGATGGCAAAGGCGCTTCGCCCGCATGTTGTAAAACACCCCCCATCTGCGTGGCTATCACAGTCACATACGCAGCACCTACCCAGCCTCCAGATTGCATGAAGCAACGTTCAGGAACCTCTAAGAAAGGCTGTTAGCCTCGGCATTCCATTTCAGATACACGCGCACCCTAGAGCCTTCTCAGCCGTTTATCACGCTATTTCGTGTCAGATATCCATGCTATGTCCAAACCCAGGCGCTGAAGCAATCCAAAGCACAGTAAGCAACAGGACTAGCTGCAATCATCAAAACAATCCAGCCCATCCCATCTTCGCATTCCGGTTTTGCAGTGAACCCATCCAAATACAGGCCCCAGCCCAGCCTATCGTGCCCACTGCTTTCCAGTATATACCGGTACCTATTGTGCTCCAGCCTGTCTCCATTCCAAAATAATCTAGTTACAAAATAAGAGAGAATAAAAGCCCTGCGCTCATACCTCCTCGTCGCTGTCTTCGCCGAGCAGCTCCCCCTCGTCATCATCCACAACGGCGTAGTCGCCCGAACCCCTAGCGAAGCTATCCCTCGTCGTAAACCTCCGGTTCCCGCCGTTGGCAAAGCCGCTTCCGCCGCTAAGCCGGCTCCAGCCGCCCCGTCCACCCGGCCCGCCGAGGCCCCACCTTTCGGCGGCTCCCCTGGCAGTGCGCCAGATGCTCGCGGCGACGACAGGCAGCGCCACGACGACGGCAACCAGGGCACTGAGCGCAATGACCGGGTAGCGGACCCACGGTTGGTCAGAGTCAAAGACCGCGCTCCCTTGCTCACCGAGCCGGATCTGCCCGAATTTTCCACTCCAGTTGCGCCACACCCACCAACCTGCCGCGCAGGCGATGGCAATCGGTATCGTGACCGCGAAGAAGATGGCCACGCCCGAAGCCCGGTGCTTCTCCTCATACTCCTTCTCGTGGCCAGGGCACATCTGCGGCGCATTCACCTTATCGAAGGCTGTGCCGCCAACACACGTCGACAGCGGAACCTTGCGAAGGCCACTCGGCTCGTAATACTCAATCTCGTCGGGGTTCTGCTTGCACCACTCCTCGCGACTCAGTGGCTTGAAGCCCTCTACAAGTCCGCATTGACCATGTTCATCGGTGGGTTCGTAGTTGTAGTCGCTATATTTTATTGCATGTTAGTAATGAGATAATAAGTCACGAATAACGGGGCCGGTACTAACCATTCAAAGTCTTGTCTGACGCAGGGGCAGTTTTCCATGTTGTACAGCACCTTCAGCTTGACGTCGTTGTAGCACTTTCGCTCAGGCTTTTTGCGGAGATACTGCGACTTGTGTCCAAACAGACAGTCATCCGGCAGCTCAGGATACTTGGCTGACCAGACGTTATAGTCTGACTTTTTCGGGTCATCGTCATGCTTGCAGAGCCGGTCAGTAAACCCGGAGAAGTCCAGGTTTAACGAAAAGAGCTCCCCTCCGTCGATGCCCCAAAGTATAAAAGCGCGCGAGCTCCCAGACCGCAGCGTAGTGATGTCCAGGAGTTCGACCTCCTTCTCCGAGAAATCATGTGATGTCCACGTCGCGCCTTGGTCGAGGGAGTAAAAGACAGTCTTGGTCTTCGGCTCCTGGTGTACTGTTTGGGCCAGCACCATGACACCTCCGTGATCTCCAAACGACCAGGACCACCGGCCTTTCTTTACCCGCTTCCACGAGGCACCGGCATCAGCAGTCATGAACGTGTCGGCATCCTTCAGTGGTCCCAGCGAGGGCCCGACATTGCCCCACCCGAACATTACGCCTACCGCACCGCTGGAAGAGTACATCTTTGAGTGGTCTCTCCGCTCCGTATAACCGTGAATATGCAACGCGCAGTCCGGATCACCATTCGACCTGCAGGGATATTTGCCAAACTCATCATCATCGGGCGTCGGCAGATATCGCCACAAGCCCCCGTCGTTGTGTGTTATCTTTGTCTGCAGCTGCTTGGAGTCCTTCTTTTCGTCAGGATTTGCTACCACATTCACCAAGGCGACACCTTCTAGACCGAGCATCTTTTCGTAGTCCACATAGAAGTCCGCGTTGCAGTTCACGTTCCTGACGCTGACAACATAAGACGTCCCGTTGGAGTTACTCTTGAGGATGGAGCCACGCCCACGATCCGGGTCCATATCGGCCGCGACAAAGAGGTTGATCGCGTGTGTTGAGCTGTCGAGAACAGTGAATTCGTGCTCATGCGGCACTTTGAAGTTAAGCGGAAAGTGGGCATCCGCAAAATCAACCCCGTTGAGGCTGGAGTGGGCACGCAGCGTCTTGGTTTTCTCGTCCTCAGTCGCCACAACGATAAACTCAGCCATAGTAGCAAAGCCCTTGACGTTCTTGAAAACGACCTTCTCGTTCTCGAACCAATCGTTTGACGAAACAAAAACAAAGGGATTGTCATTTTTGTTGTTTTCCTTCTCGCGCCTCTGGCAAATGATCTGGTTCTCTTTCCGGTCCGGGTATTTGTAGGCCTGCGATCCCGTGAATTCGCAGCTCCGAACATATCGAGCGATGGTCGTCCAGTGATCTCCACGATCCTTGGAGACGGATGCCACTAAGTAGCTCTCGCCATCTTCCTCGTTCTCCCCTATCCAGATGAGCCAGTCTTTCTTGTCTGGGTGGAACTGGAGGGCCGAGTTCGAGTTTGTTTTGGTTGGGGCTTTGAAGCTATGGAAGTGCACGCCTCGGTCTGTCGTATAAAGGACCTTCTTATCCTTGGCAATAAAGAAGACTAAGTCGCTGAAGTAGGCGTGTGGTTGGATTGACAGTATCTTCTCATCAGCAAGAGCCTCTGGCTTGGTCCAGCTCTTTGCTTGGTCGTGCGTGATCCAGATATCGCCAGCCTTGGATCCGCCCTTCATCGGGCGCATAATGACAGTTTCTTCACTGTTATAGTTGGACTCGCCCCTGTCAAGGTAATACTGCCTGGCTCCCTCCCAGCTACCAAACTTCTTCTCCTTCTGCGAGACCTTGTCGGTTGCTGGGGCAGATGGCTGATTGTCTCTGTCTGAGCATTTCCTCTCCACATCCTTGTACTTCTCCTCCATTTCCTTGGTGTTTTTGCACGTGTTGCCCGGAATCTTCCGGTACCCCGATGTGCCCTTGAATGTAGTGTCGCTGCCGTGACACGCCCCTTCAGGCGCGATAATAGGTCCTTTGGAAACACACTTGCTGTCTTCATCTCTGACAAAGTTGAAATCGCACTCATAGTCCATGTCCGTGCAATCGCAGTCAGTCGTCTTAGCGATGGCATGCTTAAACTCCTGCTTCAAAAAGCATTCCGCCTTCTTTTTCCGACGGTGAAAGCTTTGCGTGTGCCCCATCAAGCATGTTGGTTTGCCGTCCTTATCAGTACGGGCAGACCATTCCTCCATGTCGCCCTCTTTGCAGGTGGCCTCGTGCAGACCATCGAAATCAATCGAGATCATCTTCCACGACTCCTTTTTGCCCGACTTGCCTATCAATAGGAACTTGAGGCTGGTCGAATCTTGAACGGTGGTGAGGATATAAGGGAAAACCTTGAGATCATTTGGCAATGATTCCTTCTTCCAGTTGACGCCGTGATCGAGGGAATAACTAATCTCAGAGACATCCTCCTCCTCGGAAGCCCGGACAGCGACGATGATAGATCCCTGATCTCCAAACTCGTATTTGTGTGGTCCATCTAGAGCTTTGTTCCAGGTCTTACCGGCATCGTCAGAAACGTAAAGATCGGCTTTTTTGTAATCCCCAAGATAATCGCCTGTATTGCCGTTGCCCATCACTAGGCCTGGTGCCGGACTGGAGAAGACGCGACCGAGATTGGTTAGTTCGGTGACGGAATGAAGATGGATTCTTTTTCCACCAGCCGTGACTGGCTCGAAGGTGCGGCCATCATCAAATGTTATCTCAGTGACTATCTTCTTGTCGGTGCTCTCCTTGGCTTCGACATCCTTCCAGTTATCAACCTTGTTGACCATGAAAATACCCTGAATGCCAGTGATTTTCTCAAAATCAACATGGCCCATGTGGTTGCGGTTTGTGTGCTCGATATTTTCGGAGAAAAAGGTGCCGTTGGAGTTGCTGGTAAAAAGAACACCCATGGGATTCGATGGCCGAGTTGTCATGACATCAATCTGAATGCTGTAGTTAGTGCTCTCTAGCACCGTGTACGCCTCCTGCATGAGTCGGTGATCGTGGCTGTCATGGGGGGCCGGGAACATGGCGCGGTGCCATTTCTTGGTATCATCAGTGACGAAGAGTGCCATCTCGTCCGTGTTCATGGATGTTGTCGCCACCAAAAGGTACTTCTTGACGGCGGCGACGTTCACAATCCCCTGCACCGCCTTATTCGTGTCTAAATTCGGCTCAAATTCCTGTATATCCTTGCTGTTTGCGGCCGTATCGAAGAAGTTATCGGATACCAACAAGCGCTGGTCCTGCTTGAAGGGAGAAAAGTCGTCCATAACGATACACAGGATACGGTTCCTATCGAGATCTTCCGCGTCGGTGGTAAACAAGTCGGAGGACTTGGCCCACCAGCAGCCGGCGGTATTGGTTCGCAGGGGCTTGGCCTTGGTCTTGAAGCCGTCAATCGTGTACATGGCCACCTCCTGGCAGAAGATGCCCTGACAAGTCATGCCATTGAAGATGATGCGATCAGGGTCGCCGGCGTGAAACTGGAGGATGTCGCTGCGAAACATGCTCATCTCAGCCTCGGAGCTGAACTCAGCCCATGTCTTGCCGCGATCGGCCGTTCGATAGTGCTTGGTGGTTTGTGTGATAATGTAGGCCCGCTCGGCATTGAACTCGTGCATGAAGAGCATCCAGGCCTTGCCTTCGGCCACGGCATCGACTCGCGCCCATGTTGTCCCGGCATCGGGGGACCGGTAGACATTATTGTCATCTGCGTCCTGATATACGACAACTTCGGAGTCGGCGAAATAGTTCAGGTTCCTCGGCTTGTTATCAAAGGCCTTGACAGCGAAGGTTGGGTGGTCCTTCTTTGCCGCAAGAGGCGCCGCCCAGAGGGCCGACGCCAGCAAGGCTGACGCCTGCAAAGCTCCCCACACCCTCATCGTGCGCAAGTCGGCAGCCTCGCGGTCATCAAGGTCTCCGGAAATGCGCGGGATCGGTATCGGGGGTAATTGTTGATGCTGAGCGCCGGGGGACCGCCAGCGCGGATTCGAGGTCGGCCTGGTGCCTGGGCTGTCGTGGCTGTCGTGGCTGTCGTGGCTTCTGTTTGATGGAGCTGTGTCGCAGCACAGCTGCAGTGTCTAATCTGTGGATTTGGGATTCAGCGCAATCGATGTCGCGAAGTTGGTCGATGCAAGAATTGCGCAGCTACTCGGAAATCGCAGGTTGTCCTTTTGGAGGTACTTGAAGCGCTGTCGGCATCATCTTTCGTGATGGCCTGGAGGGAGCTGAGACATTGCAATAGCAGGCAGCTCAAGTGGGAATGTAGTGGCCAAACGCGTCAGCACGGCCCCCCACTTGCTCCCGCCACGTTTGCTCTATCTTGCCTACGAGTAAATGATCCTGAATCCAGGCCTCACAGCTGACTTCATGCTTCTGTACTCTCATGCCTGCAATACTGCGGCACATCGACCTCTTGAAACATGCTACGACAAACCTTCGGTACGAAGGTTCGGCCAAAAAAAAGGGTCCCTCGGCCAGTGCGGAAGATTTCTTCTCACTGTCAGACCCATGATATGTGTTGTTATAAACCATCTCCTACTCTGAAAAGGCCTTCCTGTATCCTCCAACGGCCTGTAATATACAACAAGCCAGGCCTTGACGTCCCGAAACAGAAGGCTCGGGCCAAAAGAAAGGGTCCCTCTTTTCGGTGCGAAAACACGTTATCGGAATCCTCACACAGCTCTGCGCCGAAAAGGCCTAGGCTTACTACATTACAGGCCTTGACTGACTGCAAAGAGGCCTTTTCAATACCCTGAAATGCTTATTGAGAAACAGGTAGGCCGTTTCGGAATAAGAGGTGGCCTGCCATAACCAAAACCATGGGTGGTCTTGACAGTAAGAGGGCATGTTTCGCACTAGTTGATGGTACCCTTTCTTTTGACCAGCCTTCGTACGTCGTGCAAAACCAACACGCTCACGGATGATCGGAGTACCACTCCGTAACATCGCTCTGATAACGGAACTACCTAGACCTGTTTCCTCGCCTTGCAAACAGATTGAACAAGGTACTTGAATACGAATGAACTATTAATAAATAACAAATAACAAACAAACGAGGTGACTCGGTGAATCAACATAGGTACATATCTGCCGGCAATGGCCCTCCCCTCTTCCCATGATCACCTAGCTTCAAGTTCTGGGACCCCCCCCCCCGAGCACCACGCAACGGGCAGTAGAACATACAGTCCGACACCGGCGGAAGCTATCCGCGAGCACGGCACCTTATACCGCACCCTCTTCAAACTGAGCGCAGCAAGGCAGGCGAGAAAAAGAAGTGGACCGATCTTTGGAATCCAGTTCCCCTTGCTCGAAGTTGTCTTATGCTGTCAAAAACCCTTCCCATGCAAAGGCGAAATAGAAATTATACACATTTAACATTAGAACGCGATTCAAATCGATCCACCTTTCTTCCGCCTCCCCTAATCTCAAATATTGTCAAACTCAGAGAAGAACCGCACCCGGGCAGGTCGAGACTTAGTGCTTGAAAACCAAAGTCACTTGGCCACCTTCCTTGATCCCGATCTGTTGCATCGTCAGTGTCTGTATTGTGAGGAAAAGCAGAGTATTGAACTTACTGTGCAGCCAGTCGCGCTCTGGGCGTACTTTCCGTTTCTGTACCAGCACTCGCCCGAGTAGTCGCCCTCGATCTCAATGTTATAGTCCAAGAGAGCTGTGCTGGTGGGCAAATTCGGGAAGAGGGAAAGGTACGTAATTCCATCGTCGGACTTGCCAACACCAATGTTGAGCGGTGCCCAGTTGCCAGCCGAGCTGGGGAACGCGCTGCTATCCCAAGTGCAGGCCTGTTCAACAGAGACACCCTCATTGTTGGCATAGTACTGCGCAGTTGTCTTCTTTCCTTGCCACTTGTAGTAGGTCGCAGAAACGGGGTTTGTCAACGGGTATGTCTGACCTGGTTGAGTGTTGACAGGAATCGTCATGGCCTCGTTGCCAGGGTAGTCAGTACGGCAAATGGCGGCGTTCTTGGACAGCTCGTTCCGGACAGTGATGCCACCAGCACCCTGTTCGCAGAGCTTGGTGTGGGAGGGCCTCGTGAGCTCCAAAAACCCGTCGGAGTTGCAGTAAAGACCCCCAACGGACTGGCCAGTGGCGCCTTGGTCATCAGGCCACTGAGTCTTCTGGTAGCCGGGAGGGCAGGCATACGAACACATGAGCCCGGGCACACAACCTGTATCCTTGGGCTGTTCAATGTTGTTGAAGGAGAGGCCCTTAACATACTGGCCAACTTTCATCAGAGTCGTCCAGCCACCCTTATTCGCCCATGGGATTTCCAGAGCGCCATAGTCGGTCGGCAGCGCCGAACACGGGACCTTGCCACTGGGGAAATCGGAATCGATGCCACCGCCACCAACAGGGGCAGCAGGCGCGGAGGGCTTGGAGGGCTCTGCTGGCGGCGGAGCCGACGAAGACGACGACGATGACGACGACGTGGCCGAGTTCTTGTTTGCTTCGAAGAACTGTCCACCATCTGGGCTGGCCGACGAGGTCGAGAACGCCGGTGGTGGTGCGCTGAAGGAAGGGGTCGTTTTACCCACAACAATATAATCACCCTTCTTAATACCGTCCAAGGCCTTCTTCTCATCGACTTTCTTTCCGCCCAAGACGTACTCCGTGACGGTGGGGCCCTCGACTACCTCCGTGACATATACAGTCTTACCCTTGCCACGCTTCTCAATCGGCCGCTCATCCTGATGCGCCTGGTTCTGGACATGGCGATGAAGATGTTGGTGGTTGTGGCCGTGGTTGTGCGGCTCGGCGATGACGCCGGCGACGAAGGACGCCGCAATGGCGAGTCCAGCAATTCCCTTCATTCTAGCGGTTTGGTTTTTCCGCTTTTTCGTTGTTTACGTCTGCAAGATCTCTTCCAAAACTTTAGGCTTCGCAAATTCGCCAAACAAGTTGTGGCGTTCGCTCGGAGTGTGAAGATTCGGTTGCTAATACGTTCTTGTTAGAGCCCGTTCATGGGATGATATGAGAAACGGATGCCAGACAGGCACCCGGGCTCGGGACAGGCGTGGACGCTATGAGTTTAGAGGTCCTCGGGAGCTAGGTCTCCTGAGCAAGCGGAGACTTGGCGGGGGTCTTCTGACCTCCGTCAAACATACCTGTTGATAGAGTGGATGTAGGGGACGGGACGGCAGCAATCGTATTCGCGCTCAAGTAGTACAAGGCTTTGTTGTTTTCTGTGTTCCAAAGGAATGTGGTAGAGAGCCAGTGACCCTCTGTTGGATGGAATCCGAACCGTCTGAAAGCGAGTGAGACGGCAGGACAGTAAAAACGAGCGGCGACAGTCCAAGGGATGAACTGAAAGAAAGACCGCGAGAAGTCTCACGGGAGTCGGGAGGTGTGGGTTGAACAAGCGTGCAGGCCGGCGGACATGAGTCGAGATGAAAAGGAACGAAATGAGCTCGACCGGGGTGGTCTGCCAAGCAAGAGCCCTAAAAGGAGGGCCGACGAGGACCACTCATAAGCCGTCCTGGACGTGGGGATGGCTTTCCTTGGCGAGATTACAAGGGCCTCCTGTTGACTGGCAAATTATGAGTGCGCGGCTGCTGCAGGAACCATAACCGCGGACAGGGATCTAAGGGAGAGCGGCAGCAGCCACCAACGCTCCTTGCGTCAATCGCCGGTGGAAACTGGAAAGGTCACCAGCATAATCCGTAATGCCCCGCATCGCGCCTTGATTGTGCCGGCTCACACTTGTTTAAACCACAAGCCGATTGTCGAAACAAAACAACCACTGGCAAAAGCGGGAATGGGTTAAGCTCATGTTGCTCGAGTCGAGAGCTCTAGCCCAGGTCGGATGTCTGGGCGGACCAGTCGACCGATCAAGACATGCCAGTCCAAGCTCTTTCTAGGAGCGACAGCGCCAGATTGGTAGGTCTTGGTCATAGCCACGGTGCTGGGATCAACACCCATGGGATTTGCCAATACGAGTCAACACACCAGGACATTTCCCACTTGCTGGGCTTTCATCCGCAATTCTCTTTCGTCGTTTGCATCAAATTCGGCCTCAGCAAGAATAATCGAGCATGGGAGGAAGGCCAATTGAGACCGTGAGAGCTAAGAAAGTTCAGATGAATCACAGCCACCAGACCTTCCATTTCCATCTTCCATTTCCCAACCGAGCCACCAAGACCAAGGAATAAGCCACTCAGAACGCTCATGCGGGGGTGGTACCTGACTAGGCCAAATCAAGGCTAGCTATATTGATCATATCGATCCGAAACGAGCACCGATGGGACCGTGCCGAGCATGCCTCTCGCTTCACGATGACGATGCCACGATGCACGCTGACAGCGGAGAGTTTACAAAGTATCCTCATAACTTGGATTTTCTGGGCCGAAGAAATCGTGTCGTTTATCGTGACGCCGACATTGCGAACCCGACTGGGAAAAACTTGGTGTTCTCCGAGTCGAAGAACGACAATCATATGGGTGGTTCCGATCATCTTCCCCTTACATTTTACCCTTCGCTAGTTTCTTTACCCATTGGACAGCATCTCCCCGACCCAAAGCATTGCACAATTGCCAAAATTTGCCAAGCTAGGTTGAATTGCCGGCGCTATTTACATCAAGCAACCACCCCCCATACAGTTCGGCGGCCTTGTTTTCGCTCACACGTCATTTTATTGATGACCAAAGACAACCCCTCCCTCAGATATGCCACAGCGGTACAGCACCTTATGATACTTGGAAACGTTCCGGCTGATTGCAAGTGGCAAGTGCCTCAACGACGGAAAGAATTGGACGCTTACCCGGCCTGGAGGCAGGAGGGCATCACGACTGGCATAAAGGCTCCGGCCGAAAGAAATGGTACCCTCGGCCAGTGCGAAAGATGCCTTCTTACTGTCAAGATAAGCCATGGTTTTAGTGATAGCGGGCCATCTCCCATTCCGAAAGGGCCTACCTGCATTCTGAAAAGGCCTTTCATAATGCAGTCAAGGCCTTTGCTCTGATGCCGACAACGCATTTTCCCACGGAGAAGAGGGACTCTTTGTTTTGGCCAGAGCCTTCGTGCTGTCAGCTGTGTTGTGGAAGGGTGATGGCTCCAGTTACATGTGGTTGAGGCAGTCAGCCACCTGAGATTCCGATGGCCCGAATAAAACCGAGTGATCGTGATTTCTTGGAGTCCGGGAGGACGTGCTGGGGCAGAAAAGTGAAGTAGACCGGTCGAAGCTGTGTTTTCAACTGGGCTGCCCAGCTTGTAAGCAGCACCTATGTGGGTAGTTTTGGCTGCCTCGTCGTTGTCCCGCTGCTCCGAACGGCGTTGGTTCTGAGCCGACTTCCAAGTCATTTATTTGAACCATAACAAGGCCCATATTAGTTAACGGTGTCATAGCCATGATAGCGAGGGTTCCTTGAAAAAGAGAGACTGTCGTCAAATCTCCTGCACGGAGTGGTATCGAAAGTAAGTCGATGCTCAGTCACAGGTTGGTAATAGCATCGGGCAAAGGACTGCGGATTTCGTTCCGATGAGGAATACAGTCTGTCAGAAATCCGGACCCAAGTGCACTCTTTTGTTTTATGGCTCTCAACTTGTGATCATTGCGCATTGAACGACAAAGACTTGGGGAGTATACGTCAGGTCAGTCTCGTGCTGTCTACAAAATTATGTATTAAACCCATTTCGAAAACGCCTGTATGAATACTGAAAAGGCCTTCCTGCATTCGGAAAAGACTTTCCTGTATTCTGAAAAGTGTCTTGATGCATCCCAAAGAGGCCTTTCTACTTACTAAGAAGGCCCTCTCGCATTTTAAAAAGGCCTGTGGTGTGATAAGTCCAGGCCTTGCCGATATGGTAACCTGAGACTCTCGTGATGGACGGCCGCGGGCAGATTTGACCAATGGAGCTTGGCGTGGCATTGACTTGAATACAAGCACTAGGTAGTCACGGCGGCGATCTTAATAGACACGCTCCGGGTTTCAGTATGGTTATGAGAGAAAAAAACCAGGTCCATGCGCTCGCTGAATATACTGAGTTCGTTTGCAAATCCGGGAGTATCCATCTGATGGACACAATGCCTCGGATGAGCGAGGATCGTCATGCGAACTCGACACTCACGAACCTCACTGGTCCATTGCCTCCAGCCTGCCCCGCCTTCAATTCGGATGGCTTGCCGGCGGGGCACAACTCATGATGGCAGGCCTCGTTGAGGTCGCGGTGGGCGCTCCCAAGACGACAAGACGAGGATCATACGGACTGTTCGTTTGGAGGCGCTGGGAGGGTTGGAAGTGGACGGGGCTTGTTCGTGTCACTGTTAAGGAGGAACCTGCCCATGCACTTCCCTCAGCCCGACACTCTCACTGAGGGAGTTCCAATGCTGAGCCGGTCGCCATCTGATTTGACGACACAGCCACCTCAGGGCTGTCTTTGCTCCCATCCCTGTCCGTATGTTGCGGGGCGTCAGCTCCCTTGTGTGATGGCATGCCGGATGTGTGCCAGTGCCTTCGGTGTGCTTTGCGCAGCTGTTCAGTGCTGCAACCTGTGTGCGGCGACTGGCTTGTTTGAGCCTCATAATACTTTCAGAGCACTCTTCCTGTTCACCGGCGATTTACCGGCTGATCACCGCCCTCCGACTCTACTTGCAGCTGACGTTAAGGTTGGTAATCAATCCTTGTACAGCCTTGGTGAGCCCCGTCATCGCAGTAGGTGTGAGGTAGGCTGCTGGGGCTGAGCTTCCATTTCCTGCAGGTTTGGGGACGCCACATCGGCCAACCAGAGCGGAATCGTAAAGGCACCATTCACCTAGATTTTCAGCTGGGCTCTCCTGTGTGCTGCTGTCCACTGACAGCCCGTAGCGTCCTTTCCAATAGATTGGTTACCCAAGCATAGATCAAATCGCGCTGCCAGATAAAATCGCCGGTTGGCGGCGACTGGGTGGTATGAGTGAGAGACTGCCGTGCTCGTTGAACCTTGACAGCCAAAGTCGCGGCCCGGACGTGGCTGGGACGCACGGTAAGTACCGCCTAACAGCTGCGCAGTTTCGCGGTGGGGTTGCCTCTGTGGCTCCGCACCTCATGGGCGAACTTGCTTGCCAGCTGGTAAAGAGCCCCAGCCAGCTTTTCGCCCTTTTTCCGCCAGTCTTCATCGCTGAGAGCCTTCCCTTGACTGCAGCGCCTCCTTCCAATCCTCGCCTTCATTGAGGCTCTTCATCCAAGTCACACCAAGCACCGCTGCGAGAGAGCAATCCGCATCTTTTCCTGCGCAATTGAATCAGTGTGGCATATCCACGAGTAGAAACAGTGTGTTCGATAATTTTATTCCTTGTCTTCAGTCTCCAAGACCGGATCCGCACATAGCTGGTGGCTCCTGCGCTGCCATCCATCCCGCGACTCGGAGCTCTCGCCACGATCATCAGCCACACCGCCGACGCCTCTGCGCTTCCATCACCATCGCTTGGCGATGCGTCTTGCCCGCCGGTGACCCTGCGACTGAGATAGCAAGCGACGGCAAGTTACCGTTTGGGACCGGAGCGCCCGCCTGGGAGGCTTTCAACGACCGTGGCCGAACACGCGGGCAGCCCTATGGCATCGGAAAACGTCCTCGTCGTGACGCCTTCGACAGCATCGCCAGCCGCACCGGCTGCCCACGACGATCCAACCCGCTCGAAGTCGCTTAAGAGAGCGCGCGAAACCACGCCCACGCCGTCTCCGGCATCGGTGGGCGACCTTTCTCCTGCCAAGATTGCCCGTCTTGTTGGCTACACAAGGCAGTCGCAATCCCCTCTCACTGGCGCAGCGGCTCTCGAGAAGAAGCGCCGGAGAGCGGACGAGCAAACCCAGGACCAGCCCGGCAGTAGCCCGAACTTGACGCACCAGGTGCTGGCCGAATTTATGTCCGGTGGTGCCACCACAATGAGCCGGCCCCAAGAGGTGGGGCCGGTGACCGGGCAATCCGCTGTCGAGGCTGCTGCCGTTGCCGCCGCGCGAGCCCTCGGGACCGTCCATATCCCCGGTGACACCTCCCACGATCTCCACGATATCAGTCCGCAGAGCGCCATGAGTGCGGGGAGTGGGGCGAGCATGGAGGACGGGGAGAGCCAGGTCGTGCACAGTCCTGGGCCGATGGATGTTGACGGGCGAGGCTACGCACAGCAACCAGACGCGCCCATGGAGGACAAGGCCGCATCCTCACTTTCATACCCGGGTCTTTCTGGAACGCCCATGTCGGGACCCGGCGCTCCTCAAAGAGGCATGAGCCTTCCCATGACCAACTCGCAAAACCCGGACCTCACGCCGCGGTCACCGTCGTCTAAGAAACACAAGTGCCCCTACTGCGAAACGGAGTTCACCAGACACCACAACCTCAAGAGCCATCTGCTCACCCACAGCCAGGAAAAGCCATACGTGTGCCAGCAGTGTCAGATGCGGTTCCGTCGGCTTCACGATCTCAAGCGCCACAGCAAGTTACATACAGGAGAGAAGCCTCACATATGCCCTAAGTGCGACAGGAAGTTTGCCCGAGGTGACGCGCTGGCAAGACACAGCAAAGGCGCGGGTGGTTGTGCTGGGAGGCGACCCAGTATGGGAAGCTTTGCCGGTGATGAGGACTACGATGGGAGCGCCATGGACGGCGACGACTCCGTCATGGCGGGCGCCTTGTACGATAACAGTGCCGATACCAGTCTGACCGAGGAGGAGCGCCGACGCCTAAGTCTTCCGAGCATCAAAGCTCAGCATGTTGCCGGTCAGACGGGGCAAGAGGGCTTCGCGAGCCACTCAAATACGTACCCACCCACCGGTACCAGGCCTGCGGGGGGCCTGTATCCTCCCAATGTTGATCGGGGGTCAGCAAGCTCGACAACCTCGCCGACTGTACCCAACAGCCATACGCCGCACACAAGCATATCCTCGATGCCTTTAAGCGCCGGAAGCTCAACCCTGTACTCGCAGAGCGGGATGACCGAGAGCCCGAAACCGCTGAGCCCTGGGGGTACGCAGGCCAACCAAGCTGGCCAGAAACGCGCTTCGACTCAGCAATCCGCCTCCGGGTTATCCCTACCAACGCATGGTACGTTGCCACCAGCGGCCCATCAAGCCTGGCTCTCCCACTACCCCCCTGCTGACGGAAAACAACCTGAAGGCAACGCTGCCGCTCCCTCAGCTGGCCGTGGCCGCGCCCGTGGTGCCAGTGGAGCCGGGGCACGCCAAGCGAGCAACGGCACTGGCCCTGAAAGCAATAGCAACTTGTTTGCCGGCGACCCGGGTCTCTGGGCCTTCTTTCACCATCTGGAAGAGAAAGTCAAGCAGCTCACGGCAGACTTGGAGGCGAAGAACAAACGAGAGGGACAGCTGGTGGAGAAGGTCACCCAACAAGACCATAGCATCTCCACACTTCAGGCCGAGGTGGCGGCCCTTCGCCAGCAGTTATCCGGACCCCCTCAAGACGATGCCGCGGGCCAAGAGTAGTACTTGGGCGCGTGACATTTGGTTTTGGGCGAATACTGGAATGATGTCGAGCTCTGACATGTGTGGCCTTGGGGATGTGAAAACGAAGACTTTAATCAGGTTGGGATCTTTTATTTCCATTGGGGAAAAAGGCGGTCGGCGCAGTTCGATGGCGCAACAGGCGTGACAGGGAGGCTTTTGCTACCCTGATATCAAAAGCAAGCGGGTTTTCTCCTTTACTGAGCTTGGTCAGGTGTTGACCGAATGTGAGCAAACTGGGAGGAAGCATCCATTTCAATCGTTACGGTATCTTTCCTTTTTTAACTGTGTTGGGCTCGGGGTTAGGTAGGTTTGTCTTAGTGCTGATGTTGCGAGTGTGGATGGGTAAACCCCATCGTTACATGATGTTTTGGGCGGGCTGGCTGGATGGAAATGGATGGGACTGTGTGACGGCAAGTTACTTTGCTATCTTTATGTATTATACGATGGAAGGACATGTTTCTGCTGTTAATTGCGGACGTTTGATATCACGATATCAACTATACATTGCCTGCGGGAGTGCCGGTAAATGTTCCTTTGTCATTCAGCTACTGTTTGGTTGTGTCAGGTTGTCGAGGCAGGTAGGAATTTGACATTTGGTGTTTGCCGCGAGCCTGGTGTGACTGTACATGTATTTCGTAAATGCAAGCGAATCATCGAAACAAAACCCGGTTATCATGTCATCTGGGGTATCCGACAGTTTGTCTTCTCAGCAGCACGCGAATCGATGAGCGCCGAAAGGGGAGCAGCCCCCCCCGCCGAGTGGGCCAAGAGGACCCCACTGCGGACGTCATCAAGGAACGGCTCGGCTGGGCGCGGCGAACCTTGGCATCATCCGTTCCTGTGTGCGCGGGCTCCCTCGACACAGCTTCTCTTCTGATCCAAACCGAATGCGCGATGGCTTCTTACTTGGCGCTATTCTTGCTCACTCTAGCTAGATAGTCGTTTTGCCCTTAGTAATCCCGAAAATATCGAAGCATTTCTCAGCGGCGTTTCCACACGAATCCAACCGCAAGGGATAAGTCTCACCATTCCACCGTCGATTAAGCTTCCGTCGCGCGCGCGCCGGCCCTGATCTAGATCGGCACGCGTTTTACAAACGCCCGAGGGCGCAGGCCAGCTTTGTATAATATCCCGTCATGGACTCCCCCGAACCAGGTAGGCAATTGTGCGGAAACCCTCTCGAAGATAGGACTTAGACGAAAGATTGGCGGCATGGCGGATCAGGAAAACAAACCCCAGAAGCGTCCGCAAGGGAAGAAGAAATCGACGGGCAAGAAGGCCCAACAGACCAAGAAGACGCCCGCTCAGCAGGCGCCCGGTCCGCAGGGCGGAAGTGGTGGAAGCACGCAGAACCAAGTCCTTCGGGTCATTGACACGAATGCAGTTCCTCACGAAACGGGTCGGCCCGATACCCCGGTCAGCGAGGCAGATAGACCTCACGCCGAGAGGAAAGGATTGGACAAGGAGAACGATGGCGTCGTGAGTTTTCCTCTCCAATCTGATGGGATAGACAGTTGGCTAACGGAACCTTTAAGGCCGCGGAGGGGATACACAGCACACCCATTCGCACGCGATCCCTCAGGCCGAAAATACAGACTCCTGAGACGACGGCGAGGACTCCGGAGTCAACCAGGAGAGCGGCAAATGCACAGGGTGGGAACACACCGTCAAAAATAGCAAGGCCAAACCAACGTCGCGATTCGTCCCCAGCAGGTGTAAATGGTGGCACTGACGACAAGGCTATGGGGGATGTGATGGAAGCCACTTGGCTAAGAAACGCAGGAGGGAACGGCATCAGCCAGCGTCCATTAGCGGACATGCTCATGGACAGTCCTTCAGACACACAAGATGACCTCGTAGGCTTCGACGCGCCGAAAGCCGACGGTTTGGCGCTCGAATCTCGACCACAATGCCACAAGGATTTGTCGGCAGGCGATGACAAGCAAGGCAATAGCAAGCCAACTAACAGCAAGTTCCTGGGCTACGATGAGTACCCACCGCTATCCATCGACGAGAACGACCGAGAGAGCCGCGCCCGGGAGCTGGCATTCTACCGAGCCTACGGCGTCAGGTTCGCACCTTGGAATATCCCATTCAAGCGCAGGCTACAAACACTAGCAGTTGTTATGCACTCACTAAGCATCGCGTCGACCATGTCCTTCTTCTTCTTCCTCTGCGCGATCCCACTGACATGGCCGATCCTTATTCCTTATCTTCTACATATGCTTCTCTCCAAGGCGGCCACGGACGGCCGGCTCCGTTTTCGGTCGGAGCGCTTTCGCAGGCTGCCAGTTTGGAAGTTCTTTGCCGATTACTATCCAGCCCGGTTGCACAAGACGCACGATCTGCCGCCAACGAGGAAGTACATTTTTGGGTACCATCCACACGGCATTATCTCTCACGGAGCGTTCGCGGCCTTCGCAACCGAATCGCTTGGGTTCTCGGAGAAGTTCCCAGGTATCACCAACAGCCTGCTCACACTTGAGTCCAATTTTCGCATCCCCCTCTACCGCGAGTACATTCTGTCATTGGGGATTCAGTCAGTATCGAAGGAGTCCATCACCAACATTCTGACAAAGGGGGGGCGCAATGATGAGGGCATGGGACGGGCCGTGACGATTGTGGTGGGTGGAGCGCGCGAGTCGCTTGAGGCACAGCCGTGGACGATGCACCTGGTGCTTAGCCAGCGTAAGGGCTTCATCAAGTTGGCAATCCGCACAGGGGCCGACCTGGTGCCGGTGCTGGCGTTCGGTGAGAACGACCTGTACGATCAAGTCAGTGCTGAGACGCACCCGTCAATCCGCCGGATGCAGATGTATGTACTGCGGACGCTCAAGTTCACACTGCCATTTCTGCATGGGCGCGGAATCTTTAACTATGATGTTGGGTTGATGCCGTACCGGCGGCCGCTCAATATCGTGGTCGGGAAGCCAATTCAAGTCACGCAGGCGCGTGGTGGAGATGTCGACATGGCCGAGGTGGACAGGTTGCACGGGCTGTATGTCGACGAACTGAAGAAGATGTGGGATCGATACAAGGACGAATTTGCAGCGGAGAGGAAGGAGGAGATGATGATTATGGCGTGAACTGATAAAACCGCGGGCGCAGTATTGGTATCACGCGTTTCTGCTTGCGGGTAAGGCGGTTGTTGTGTTTCGATAGGCGTCCCAGTTGGCTTGATGGAGGGGTTATGATCCGGTCATACTCATGTGGTTCGATGATGTTTTCGCTACAGTCACTTTTGGCTTACACTGTACTTATTGTACATGCCTTAGATCGACCGGTGGGTTGTAGCCCCGGACACCTGAGGGTGGTCTCATGACGAAGTTCAAGTTGATGTTGATTTAAACCTATTGCGTTGTGATTGCATCAACTAGTTGCGGATTTAGAGTAACATAGACAACGCTGGTTCAAGGGACTTATGCTTTTCCCACAGATAATGTCTATTTGCGCCGTCCAAGTGTATTTCAACCGTCCCGGCAGATCTTCTTGCATCTGAAGCAGGCCTTTCTACATTCCTTAACGGCCAATTAAATACAACCAAGGCCTCTCGCGGTGGGAATGGGGCCTTCTTACACTCTGTAGCGGCTTATTATCATATAATCAAGGCCTTTAAGATTCGAATAAGGCCTCTCGCAATGTTAGTATGGCCTCTCACGGTGTTATCAAGTCCTCTGTCAATGCGATGAAGGCCTTTTACAACAAGAATGAGGCCCTTCATAATGCGAATCACGCCTCTCATGTAAGAATTTAGCCCTGCTATTTGAATGTAGCCTGTTCAAGGGTTCCAGCGCAGTGTAGATAGACATCCTCTTAATTTAAGGGATTTATACTTTTCTAATCCCTCTTGCCATACTCGCCATGCAGCGGGTGGGATTTCCGATTTCCTGGTTCGGGCGCATGCAGGCACGGCACATGGCGATCCAACGAGACCCTTGTCCAAAGGGTCACC